>Ga0116229_10000469_pt1 | contig 53164 bp, 44 predicted proteins | sample S1TSphgellanicum_3_FD_87313 | JGI IMG/M metagenome (GOLD analysis project Ga0116229, IMG submission 87313) | Host-associated microbial communities from peat moss isolated from Minnesota, USA - S1T2_Fc - Sphagnum magellanicum MG | ecosystem: Host-associated > Plants > Peat moss > Unclassified...
CCGAAGGATTCGAGTCGCACGGCACGCCCCGACTCGACGGTCGCCTCGAGCGCGCCGGACTGAGTCGCCGTGGCGACTGCGGCCGCGGCATCCGGAGCGTCCGATGGCGGACGCTACGCGCACAAGTGGGTGATTGCTGCGGGCGTCACGCTGGCATCCGTTCTCGAACTCATCGACACCAGTATCGTCAACGTCGCGCTCAATCAGATGGGCGGCAGTCTCGGGGTGACGACCGACGAGGTCGCCTGGGTGTCGACGGCGTACCTGATAGCGTCGGTGATCGTGCTGCCGATGACCGGGTGGCTCTCCACGGTCTTCGGTCGGCGCAATTATTTCGTCGGCTCGATCGCGCTCTTCACGGCGTCGTCGGTGATGTGCGGCCTCTCCACGTCGCTCAACGAGCTGATTCTCTTCCGGGTCATCCAGGGGATTGGCGGCGGGGCGCTGATGTCGACCTCGCAGGCGATTCTCGTCGAGGCCTTTCCGCCGGACCAGCAGACGCTCGGGCAATCGATCTTCGGCATCGGCATCATGCTCGGCCCGGCGATCGGGCCGACGCTCGGCGGGATCATCGTCGATCAGTGGTCCTGGCCATGGATCTTCTTCATCAATCTGCCGACCGGTCTGATCGCGCTCTATCTCTGCTGGACGTACGTGACCGACGAGCCGGGCGACGGGTCGCCCGCGCCGATGGATCTGGTGGGCATTGTCCTGATTGCCGTCGGACTGGGCTGCTTCCAGTTCGTCGTCGAGCGCGGCGAGCACTACGACTGGTACGGTGCATCGATCATCGGTTGGACCACAGCGGTCGCCGCCGTCTCGCTCGTCGGGCTCGTTATCTGGGAACTTCATACCAGGTACCCGATCCTCAAGCTGCGCCTGCTCAAGGATCGCGCGCTCGCCGGTGGCGTCGTGGTAGCGGCGGCGGTCGGCGTCGCGGTCTACGGCAGCATCTTCGCGCTCCCGCTGTTCACGCAGCAGGTGCTCGGGTTCACGGCCACCGACGCCGGATGGGCGCTGCTGCCCGGGGGCGCCGGCGCGGCGGCGGCGCTCCTGGTGATCGGTGCCCTCGGCAATCGCCTCCCCGACTCCCGGTGGGTGATCGCCGCCGGCGCCGTGATTTGCGCGATCGGGCTGCTTGGCCACTCGCAGTTCGACAGCACGACGGGGATGTCCGACATGCGCATCCCGATCTTCATGCGCGGGTTTGGCACCGGCTGCATGCTCATCCCGGCGACGACCGCCGCCCTCGCGTCACTCAAGGGTACCGATCTCGCGCAGGGGAGCGCGATGTTCAACCTGTCGCGGCAACTCTTCGGCGCCGTCGGCATCGCCGCGTCGAGTACGTTCGTCATTCGCCGCACGGAGTTTCACCGGGCGCGCCTCGTCGACCACGTCACCATGTACGGCCTCGAGACACCGCGCCGACTGGCCGGACTCGCCTCGGCGGCGCAGGCTGCGGGGCACGACTCGGTCTCCGCCCATCAGCTGGCGATCGGCGCCCTCGACGCCGGCGTCCAGAATCAGGCCGCGACGCTGGCCTACGACGACATCTTTCTGGTCCTGGCGGGGGTGATCAGCACGGCGCTCGTCACCGTCTGGTTGCTGCGAAAGACGAACGCGGGCGCGACCGGGCCGGCGTAGCGCTTGCTGCGCGCGGCGACGATTCGCACTTTCCCCGGCATGTCGACGCCTCCGCGATACGGCGACCGCACGCGCCTGCTGATCTTCTTCGTCATCGCGTTCGTCGCGCCGATCCCGCTCGATCTCGGGATCCACCGTCTCGTGGCTGGCGAGACCGGGGTGCTGACCGTGCGGGCGGAACTCCCGGCTCGGACGATCGTGGCGGCGTTCGTGACGCTGGCGACGGTCGTCGTCGCGCGGCTCGAGCGACGGTCGCTCGCCGAGTACGGCATGTCGAGACGTCTCGCCGGCGGGCGACTGTCGGAGGGCGTGGTCTGGGGCGTGCTGACCCTCTCCGTCACGCCGCTCGCCCTGGCGGAGACGGGCCACTTCCGCATCGTCGATGTCGCGCTCCGCGGCCGAGCGGCGCTCGGGTATGCGCTCGCGTGGGCGACGGTCTTCCTGGCGCTGGCGATCGCCGAGGAGTTCGCGTTTCGCGGCTACCTGCTCGCCTTCGCGGCGCGGGCGCGCGGCTTCTGGCCCGCGGCGGCGATCCTCTCCTTCTCATTCGGCATTGCCCACGTCTGGAACCCGGGGGAGACCGTCCTCGGGCTGCTGCAGGTGGTGGAGATCGCACTCTTCTTCTGCTTCACGATCCGCCGCACCGGCACGATCTGGTTCGCCGTCGGGTTTCACGCGGCGTGGGACTGGGCGCAGTCATTTCTCTATGGGACGCCGGACAGCGGATTGCTGAGCGTCGGGCGATGGCTGGACAGCGTGGTGGAAGGCCCGACCTGGCTGACGGGCGGGAGCGCCGGGCCGGAGGGGGGCGTGCTCGCGCTCGCGTCGATCGCGCTCGCCGCGTGGCTGATCAGTCGCCGGTTCCCGACGGTGGAGTACCCGCCGCGGACAGCATAGCGCCCCATCGGTTCAGAAGCGCACGGCCCTACCGTTCGACCTCGGCGTACGTCCCGTCGGAGTAGAGTTCGTAGCGTTTGCCTGCGACGGACGTGATGAGCGGGAAGTCGCCCTCGGCGATCTCCTCGAGGGCGTGCCACCGCGAATGCCGGGGATCGAGTCGGAAGGGGATCGATCGCCCGCCGACCATGATCTCGATGCGCATGCTGCGTCTCCTGTGTGGAAGCGGAAAAACGGCCGGGGCGGATCGCTCCGCCCCGGCCGCTCGCCCGTCGTGCAAAGGAACTACTGCGGGAAGTGGAAGGCGTCCATCAGGTCACTGATCGCCGGGCTGTTGACCGGCGCATACAGGTTGCTCGAGGTCGTGATCGGGTTCGGCAGGTTGTCGCGCGAGTTCGGCGCGATCGTCTGCAAGCCCCAGTTCGCCTCGACGAACTTGGCAAACGAGACGTGGTCACCATACGAGTGCACCATGCCGACGCCCTTCGAGTACGGCGAGACGATCAGCAGCGGGATGCGCGTGCCGTCGCCGAAGAAGTCGATCGGCTGGATGTACCCGGAATCATAGTACCCGCCACCCTCGTCCTCGGTGATGAAGATCGCCGTCTCGGCGAACTCGGCAGGGTTGGCCTGGATCATCTGCACGATCTTCTTCGTGAACTCCTCGAAGAGGTCGTACTTCGACGACGCCGGGTGCCCATCGAGCAGACCATCGGGCTTGACGATCGACACCGCCGGGAGCGTGTTGTTGGTGATGTCGCTGTACAGGTTCTGAATGTCCTGCAGGTTGGCCCGGAGCGCGGGGTTCGTCATCACCTGCTTCGAATACAGGAACGGATTGCAGATGTTGCAGTACGTGCTTGCTTCGCCCGTCTCGGTGCCGCCGGCCCAGCCCTCGCCGTAGTACTTCCACGAGACGTGGTTCGCGGCGAGCAGCAGCGCGAGGTTCGGCTGCGTCGTGGGCGGGATCGTGAAGACGTTCGCACCCAGCGGCGCGGCGACGCCCGTGCCGAGGTAGCCGGGGTTGTAGTTGTTGACGAGGTAGTACGCGCCCTTCGCGCAATCATTGGCGAGGGTCCGGTACGGGAGCGCGTTCAGGTAGTCGCGGACCGGGGCGATGCCGGGCTGCGTCGTGTCGGCGCAGCCGACGTAGGACCCGCCGCTGTAGCCGTCCTGCGTGTACCAGTCGTTGGTGCCCGCCAGCGGGTTCGGGTTCTCGATCTGGTTGCTCGGCGGCGTCGCCGGCGCACCGGTCGAGTCGGCGTAGTAGATCGCCGTCCCGAAGCCGACCGCGATGTGGTTGGCGCCCGTGCCGCCCTGGATCGCCTGGTGGAAGTTGTCGCTCAGCGCGTACTCGTTGGCCAGCGCCGTGAAGTAGGGCGCATCGCCCGCCTGGACGTTATAGAAGCCCATCGACGTCGAGCCTTCGCCCGTGCTCTGGTTGTCGAATCCGGCGGGAAGCGCCTTGCCATTGCTGCCGGCACCGATCTGCACCTCGACCCAGGGGAAGAGATCATTCAGGCAGCCGCTCGGGTTCTGCGGCGTCGCCTTCCCGACGGCGCAGTCGAGCTGCTGCCACATCTGGAAGAAGCGGTGGACCGGGCTGCTGGTGTAGGCATTGTAGGAGGCATAGCGGCTGATCTGGTACGGGCCGTTGGGGAGCGCCTGCGGGACGCGGGCGTCCTCGACGTAGTTCGGCTGGCCGGTGCCACCCGTCGTCAGCTCGTAGCGGCTGCCGGACCAGATCCCGGGCTCGATCGCCGCCACTTGCGCCACCGTCGTGAAATACGGCTTCGTCGGGGCGCTGCCGTCGTTCACGGGCGGCAGGGTGTGATACGGGTCGGTCTTGTGCGGATGAATCGAGAAGACCGTCGAGTCGGTCGCCTTGAACTGCTGCGCCTTGGCGTAGTTCGGTCCCGGGGTGCCGTCGGCGTTGATGATGCCCTCGGAGAGGAGATTCCAGACCGTCTGGCCCGGCTTCGGCACGTACGTCGCGAAGACGTGATCGAAGGTGCGGTTCTCGCCGATGATATAGATGGCGTGCTTGATCGGGGTGTTCGTATAGCCGTCGTTGCTGTTGCCGCCTGGCGGCAGCGCGTCGGCCTTGACCGGCGCGTGCTTCAGCGCGACCTGCGCCTGCGCCAGCCCCGGCATGCCGACGGCGCAGATTGCGCCGGCGACGCAACCCGCCAATCTCCTGCGATGTCCGATTCCTGTCATGCGTGCGTCCTCCCCTGGGTGTGAGCAGCACGTTCTCATTTGCTTCGAGCCGCGCGAGACCCGTCTCCGCGACTCGACGTGAGGATAGGCGGACCAGATAGCGGGCGTGTCACGGTCGCGACAGCATGACGGCACGCTCTCGTATGCGTGGTGTGATGGAGCTCGACGGTTCGCACGCGACGACGACGTCTGCGCGCGCACGATGTGCGCAGATGTGATCCGGGCGTGACAGATCCGCGACTGTCGTCAGTGTGAGGACGCTGTACCTTCGCTGACGATGGGCGATCGCGGCCGACGCGGGTTCACCCTGATCGAAGTGATCGTCGTGCTGGCGATCCTCGTGCTCGCGGGGGCGATCGTGCTGCCCGCGATGGTGCGACCACGCGACCGCGCGCTTCCGCTGCAGCGCCTGATCGACGACGCCCGCGATGCGGCGGCGCACCGCGGTGAGATCATCTATCTGCGCGTCGAGCCGACGGGCGCCTGGCGCATGGAGGGGGGCGGTTCGCCGCTCGAAACCGACAGTGCGGTGGGCCGCATCGCGCCGCTGGCGACGATCCCGATTACCCTCATCGTGTCGCCGGCGGGCAGCTGCGCGCTGGATGTCCGCAGCGCCCCGGCCGCGCCGCTCGTGCCGATCGACCCCCTGTCATGCACGATCGGACCGGCGCCGCGGCCGGCAACCGGTCCGGCAACCCCTACGGCGTCCAGTTCGTAATGTCCGCGTCCTCGTCGCTGCCGCCTGCCTGCCCGTCGCGTCCGAGCGTCGAGAGGTCGTAGCCGGACGGGTTGTGGTCGCCCGGACTCTTGTAGAGGTACGGACGCCCCCACGGATCCGCGGGCACATCGCGCTTGAGATATGGCCCGTGCCACGAGAGCGGGGTGGGGTCGCGCGTCGGCTTCGTCTGGAGCGCCGCGAGCCCCTGCTCGGTCGACGGATACGAGCCGTTGTCGAGTCGATACGTATCGAGGGCGGTCCCGAGGAGTTCGAGCTGCGTCTTCGCCGTGGCGCTCTTCGCCTCGGAGACGCGGCCCAGAATCCGCGGCCCGACGAGGGCGGCGAGCAGTCCGAGGACGATGATCACCACCAGCAGTTCGATCAGCGTGAAGCCGGCGGCGCGGCGTCGGGACGCGCTGGCGGGGCCGCCGCGGAACGCGGTCAGTGTGTGCATGGGTCGTGTCATGGGGAGGCGGCCGACGCACCGATCGGCGGTACGGTGCCGGCCGTGTCGGTCAGCGCCCGCAGGAAGGCGATCAGTTCACGCTGCTCGCGCGGCGTCAGTCCGAGTGGATGATCGTACAGCGTCTGGTAGGCGAGATCGATGCCGATCCCGCGCCCGCCGCCCGCGTTGTAGAACGCGATGACCTCGCGCAGCGACCGATAGACGCCGTTGTGCATGTACGGAGCGGTCAGCGCGGCGTTCCGCACCGACGGCACCTGGAAGGCGAAGCGATGCGATTCGACGCGATCGATCAGGCCACGGCCCTGATCGGGGTCGAGCTGCGCGCCGTGCAGCACGGGTCGCGTGGGGACGCCGATGATCTCGGGGTCCGTGGCCCGATAGTCGGGGGGCGCGGTGCCGTTGAAGAGGGGCGCGAAGTGGCAGGTGCCGCAGCGGCCCTTGCCCATGAAGACGGTAAATCCGCGCCGCGCCGCCGCATCGATCGCCGTCGTGTCACCGCGCACGGCCCGGTCGAACGGTGCGTGCAAGGGCGTCAGCGAGCGTACGTACGCCGCGAGCGCGGTGCGCAGGGAGAGCGAGGTGACGGCGCTGTCCGCCGTCCCCCGGAACGCATGGGCAAAGGCGGCGCGATAGCTCGAGTCCGCCGCAACGCGCCGCACGGCCGCGTCGATCGAACTCGCCATCTCGTCCGGGTTGCTGAGCACGAGCCCGATCTGCTGTTCGAGCGCTCGCGCGCGCCCGTCGGCGAAGAGGGTCGGTTGCAGCGCGGCGTTGAGCAGGGTCGGCGTGCGGCGAGGGGGCGGCGTCCCGTCCGTTGCCGCGACTCGATCGGCCACCGGCCCGATCGCCGCGCGCGTCGGGAGCGCATCGGTGAACGCGTGGGTGGGGATGTGGCAGCTGGCGCACGACCGCGTCCCCGGCCCCGAGAGTCGCGGGTCGGTGAACAGCCGGCCGCCCAGCGCGACGATCGCACGGCCGGCCGTCGGGGTATACACGCGACGCGGCGAGTACGCCGTCGGGTCGAACGCGCCGCTGTCGTAGACCGACGCCGCGTCCTCGCGCCAGAGCGCCGTCCGGCCCGTCAGCGCAATGCCGCGGGCCGATCGAAGCGCGGCCAGTGCGTGCGAGGCGGGGAGGCTGTACCTGGCGAGAAAGGTCAGGCGATCCATCTGCTCGAAGCGCGCGTGCCGACGCAGGTAATCGGCCGCGGCCCCAAGCGAGGAGTCGGCGTGGCGCCCCGCGCTGGCCGCGGCGTCATCGTCGGACGGCGCGAGTGCGAGGATCGTCGACCGAATCCCATCCAGGGCGGACGCGGCATCGAGGAGCGCATCGTCCTGTCGATCCGAATCGAACCCGGCGATGTCCAGCGTACTGACGCGGGCGAGTTCGGCCCGTCCGGCCTCGAGGACGGCCGCGTCGTCGACGTCGATGTCGTCGCTCATCGACCGGAGCATCACGATCGGCTCCCGCATCGCGCGAAGCCGATTCAGCGTCTCGCGTCGCGCCGACGCGATGTACCGCGGGAAGATTGCGCCCTCGACGACCGGGAAGATCCCCGGGAGATTGTAGGGACGGGCCTCGGCCTCCGGTCCGCCGTCGGCCTCGAGCGGGCCCTCGAGCGTCACGATCACCGCCGGCGCATAGAACGCCAGCAGCCCCTCGACGCGCTTGTAGGCCGCCCGCGCGTCGCGGAACGCGCGCTGCGCCGCCGCCGGCCGTCCGGCCTCGACGCGACGCGAGAGGGTGTCGATCGCCGCGACCAGCGAGTCCAGCTGCCGCTGGAAGACCTGGCGAGCGGGCGCCGGTGCGACCGGGCGCTGGCCCGCGGACGACGGCCCGCGCGGCATCGCCGGCGACCGCCCCTGCGGCAGCTCCTGCGGCAGCGCGGCGATCATCGCGACGATCAGCAGGCCGGCCGACCGGATCGACGGAATGGGCGTGGACACGCCCTCAATGAACGGCGGCCGATGTCACGGCACGTCGTCGGATCGGCCAGCGCCATGTCACGCGCGCGGTGTCGCGGAACTGTTACCGATCGCATACCCGGTGCGCCCCTTCGCGCCGCCACACACCCGCGAGATTGCGGCAGCATGCACGACCACTCAGACGGGACGGTGGGCGGGCGGCGCGGGGCGTTCACGCTGCTCGAGGTGATGGTGGCGCTCGTCATCACCGGTCTCGTCGTGCTCGTCGCGATCGCGACGACCCAGGCGACGCTCGAGGCGCGCACGCGGCTCGCGACGCATCTCGAGACGGTCCAGCGCGCCAGAGCGGCGCGCGAGATCCTGCGCGACGCGCTGCGCAATGCGAGAGCGCGATCCCGCGCGGACGATCCCGATGGCGGCCTCGTGCTCGACCATGGCACGCTGACGTTCGTCGCCGCGGGCGGCGCGGCGCCGCTCGATCCCGACTACGACTGGCGTTTCACGATTGCACCGAGCGCCGCCGGACTTCGCGTGTCGGCTGCCGCGGTGGGACACACGCAGCCGGCCGTCGTGTCGTTTCTCGTCCCCGAGGTCACCCGGTGGCAGGTCTGGCTGCTCGCCCCCGACGGATCGGAGTGGCGCACGTCGTGGAGCGATCCGCGCTGGCTGCCGCGCGCGATCGTGATCGGCGTCTGGCATGGCAACGAGCCGATCGGACTTCCGATGCACATCGCGCTCTGGCCGGGCGCGGCGCCTCCCGTGCGCGATTCGGTGCCGGGATCCGGCGCCGCGTCGCCGGGCGCCGCCGGGGTGCCGGCCGTCCCGGCGACCGCGCGGTGAGGATGCGGCGACCGCGTCGCGGTCTCGTGCTGCTCGAGGTGATGGTCGCGCTGGTGATCCTCGCACTCGTCGGACTCGGCGCGCTGCAGCTCGCGCACCAGAGCCACGCGCTGGTCAGCGACGCCCGCCAATGGGCGGACGCCGTGGCGTATGCCGAGGACGGAATGGAACTCGCGAAGCTGGGCGGCGACGCGCGGTGGGCGGCCGGCGGCGAGGCGTTGCCCGACGGATTCCGTCGGCAGATCGTCCGCCGACCGCTCGTCGCCGGCGCCGCGACCGAGGAGGTAACCGTGACGGTCTTTCTCCCCGAAGGGGGTCGGTTCGATCTGCATCGCGTGGCGCGGCTCATGGATGACGGGAGCGAGCGGTGGTGACGCGCGTACGGACTCCGGACCGGCGCGGGATGGCGTTGATCTTCGTCCTGTGGACCCTCGTGCTCGTCGGCCTCGCGGTCGGGGAGCTCGTCGCACGCGCGCGGACCGAGGCGAGGATGGTGGCGGCGCTCAAGGCGCGCGCCGTTGCCCGCTACGCTGCCGAGAGCGGGATCCTCGTGACGTCGACGCGACTGGAGACGCTGATCGATTCGGCGACCGAGCCGGTGGCGCTCGCGGCCCGCATGCGCCACCTCGATACGCTCGGCCGGATGCCCGCGGCGATCGCCGGCGGCGCGCCGCAGTTCGCCGCGCAGGTGCTCAACCTGAATGCGCGACTCGATCTCGGGCGGAGCGACACGACGACGCTCGTCTCGCTCCTGTCGGAGTTCGTGGCGCCCGATCGGGCACGAGGGATCGTCACCGCACTCCGCCAGGCGCCGGTGACGCGGTTCGGCGAACTGGCGCGTGTGCCGGGCGTCGGCGACGCACTCGCGCTGGCGCTGGCGCCCTACGTCACCGTCGTCGGCGACGGGCTCGTGGACGTGAACGCGGCGCCCGAGGCGGTCCTCGCCGCACTGCCCGGCGTCGGGGCAGGGAAGGCGCAGGCGCTGCTCGCCCGACGGGACGCGGGCGAGGTCTTCGCGTCGGTCGACGAGTTTCGCCCGCCTGCCGGGTCGGGCGCGGCGGTGACGGTCAATGGTGTGGCGATGACGATCTCGCCCAGCCGCCTGCTGATTGTGAGCCGCGGATGGCAGCGCGGCGAGCCGCTGACGCACGAGATCCAGGCGGTCTACGGCGTGCTGGGCGGCAGGCTCCGTCTGGAAGGCTGGGAGGAACGGGATCGCTGACCGGCGCGGGCGGCGCGCGGCGTGTGCGCGCTCCGCTCAGGACGAGCGGAGATCGATCCCGTAGATCGCCTGCAGCATGGCGAGCGCGATGAAGCCGACGAGCGTGCCGAACGTGAGGATCAGCGCCGGCTCGATCAGCGTGACCGCGGTGCGCATCGCGCGGCGCACCTCGCCATCGTAGCTGTCGGCGACGCGGAGGCAGAGGTCGTCCAGTCGGCCGCTCTCCTCGCCGACGGCCATCATCTGCACCGCCAATGGCGGCAGCGTCTCCGCCAGCGCCGGCGCGAGCGCGCTCCCCTCGGCAACCGCAGCGACCGCATGATCGATCCCCTCGCGCAGGACGAGGTTCGTCGCCGACGCGCGCGCGATCCTGAGGGCCGGAAGTGCGGCGACCCCGCTCCGGATCAGCAGGCCGAATGTCCGGGCGACCCGCGCCGTCGAGTACTTGCGCTCCACCTCGCCGACCAGCGGGAGGCGGAGTCGTGTGGCGTGCCACCAGCGCCGGACGCCGGGCTGCCGCAGCGCGCGGGCCGCCGCGGTCGCGCCGACGCCAGCGAGCACGAGCCAGAGCCACCACCACCGCGTGACGAGATGGCTCGTCGCGAGCAGGAGCCTGGTGCTGAACGGCAACTGGCCGCCCATGTCGGCGAGCACGGTGGCGAATCGCGGAATGACGAACCCGAGGAGCACGCCGATCCCGATCGCGGCGACGACGGCCATGATCGCCGGGTAGAGGAGCGTCGAGCGCACCTGCGAGCCGAGTTCGGCGCCCTCTTCGAGCTGCTGCGACAGCTGGGCGAAGACGACATCGAGCGCGCCACTCGACTCGCCCGCCGACACCATGACCACGAAGAGCGGATCGAAATAGCCCGGCTGGCGCGCGAGCGCATCGGCGAGCGTCGCGCCGCCCTGGACGCTCTTGCGCACCTCGCGGACGGCGGCCGCCAACCCCTCGTGCCCCGCGTGCTGCGCGGTAAACGCCAGCGCGCGGTCGAGCGGTACCCCGGCGCCGAGCAGCGTCGCCGCGTTGCGAGCCCAGAGCACGATCGCGGCCCGGCGGCCGAGGCGCCCGACGGCGACCTGGCCGCTCCCCGCCGTCGCCTCGTCGACCTCGACGGGCACGAGGTGCTGCCGGCGGAGACCGTCGACGACCGACTGCCGCGACGGCGCCCGCATCACGCCCTCGACGAACCGCCCCTCGGCGGTCGCCGCCCGGTAGCGGAACTGCCCGCCAGCGGACGCGCTCATCTGGCGCCGCTCACTCGTGTACCTCGTCGCGGGTGCTGCGCAGCACTTCGTCGACGGTCGTGATCCCGGCGCACGCCTTGGCCCACCCGGCGGCGCGGAGCGATGCCGAGCCGCGGGCGGCAGCGATCGCGCGAAGCTCGGCGAGCGGTGCCTGGCGCACGACCGCCGCGCGCAGGTCGCCGGTCATCGGCATCAGTTCGTAGAGGCCGGTGCGCCCGCGATAGCCGGTCCCCTCGCACGCCTCGCACCCCCGGCCGCGGCGAAATCGGGGCGAGGGCAGGTCGTGCTGGCCGATCGCCACCCGCGCCAGCACCTCGTCATCGGGGACCACGTCCTCGGCGCACGACTCGCAGACGACGCGCACGAGTCGCTGGGCGACGATCCCGAGGACGGTCGCGGCGACGAGATATGGCTCGACGCCCATGTCGACCATGCGCGTCACGGCGGCCGGCGCATCGTTGGTGTGCAGCGTCGAGAAGACGAGGTGCCCGGTGAGGGCCGCCTGAATCGCGATCTCGGCCGCCTCCCGGTCCCGCATCTCGCCGACCATGATCACGTCCGGGTCGTGTCGCAGGATGGAGCGGAGGGCGGCCGCGAACGTCAGCCCGATCTTCGCGTTGACGGGGATCTGTGTCACGCCGGCGATCTGGTATTCGACGGGGTCCTCGACCGTCACGATCTTGACGCCCGGGCGGTTCAGCCGATCGAGTGCGCCGTAGAGCGTGGTCGTCTTCCCCGAGCCGGTCGGGCCGGTCACGAGCACGATCCCGTGCGGCTGGCGCAGGAGCTGCTCGAATTCGGCCAGGACCTGCGGCGGGAGTCCGAGGGTCGCGAGGTCACGGACGCCGGCGCCCCGGTCGAGGATGCGGAGGACGACGCTCTCGCCGTGCAGTGACGGGGTGATCGAGACGCGCAGATCGAGGTCACGATCCGAGAGCCGGAGCCGGATGCGCCCGTCCTGGGCGAGGCGCCGCTCGGCGATGTTCAGCGCGGCCATGATCTTCACGCGACTGATGACGGCCGCCTGGTACTGACGCGGCGGGTTCGCCATCTCGTGCAGGACGCCGTCGATCCGGTACCGCACGCGGAGTCCGTCGGCATTCGCCTCGAGGTGGATGTCGCTGGCCCGCGAGCGCAGCGCCTCGAGGATCAGGAGGTTGACCAGCTTGATGACCGGCGTCTGGTTGGCGAGCGTCCGCAGATCATCGATCGTCGCGTCCTCGTCCGACACCAGCTCGAGCTCACCAGGGCGGCCATCGGCCCCGTCGGCGTCGAGCGGCTCGTCGGACTGTGCCGACATCACGGCGGCGTGGATCTCGGCGGCGGGCGCGTCGACGAGGCGCACCGGACGATCATACGTCCATGCCAGTTCGTCGACGACCGTCGGATCGAGCGGCGCGCCGGCGGCGACGAGCAGTTCGCCGGACTCGGTGATCGACAACGGAATCAGACAATGCTCGTCGAGGTAGCGTGGCGAGAGCCGACGCGCGAGCGGCCCGGCGGCGCCGGCGCGGAGATCGGTCGCGGTCCTCGTCGGAGGTGACGGCGGGGCGTCGACCGGCGCATGGGCCGTCGTGGGCACCAGGGCGACCGTCGGCGTCGTCACGGACGGGGTCGGCGCCCGCGCCGTGTCGCGATCTCCCGGCACGATCGAGATCGCGCTCACGGCTGCGCCGGGTCCGCCATCGGATCCGTCGCCTGGTCCTTGCCGTGGCGCTTCTTGCGCGGTGTCGTCGTATCGATCGGGGTTTGCCGGTTGGTCAGGACGCTGTCGATCTCGGCGCCCATCACCTTGAGCTTGCGTTCCTCGGAGCGGACCAGCGTGTCGGCCTGATCGTCGGTCGTGACGACCGTCGGCGTGAGGAAGATCGCGACCTCCGTCCGCGTGTGATCCGTGGTCTTGTTCTTGAACAGGTTGCCGATGAGCGGGATGCTGCTCAGGATCGGCACACCACTCTCGGTGTTGTTGCGCGACTCGCCGATCAGCCCGCCGATGACGATGCTGTGGCCGGTCTTGACGATGGCGCTCGTTTCCGCTTCGCGCGTCGTGATGATCGGCGAATTCTGCGCCGCCGCCACCGTCGTCGTGGAGAGTTCACTGACTTCCTGCAGGATGCGGAACGTCACGTATCCATCGGCGTTGACCGTCGGAAGCACCGTGAGCTGTGTCCCGACGTTCTGATACTGCACGATCTGGTCGACGAGGGCGGCGCTGGTCGTGAGACTGGCCGACGTGAACGGCACCTGGCTGCCGACGAGGATTCGGGCCTTCTCGTTGTTGAGCGCGAGGACGCGCGGCGCGGAGAGGACGCGCACGTTGGTCTTCGCCGCCAGCGCCTGCACGACGGCGCGCACGTTGATCGAGCCAAGGCTGACGACGCGCAGGAAGGCGCCGGAGAGGCCGTTGATCAGGGAGTCGGCGACCTGCGGACCAACGCCGCCGAGGACGCCGCGGGTGCTGTCACTGCCACCGAAGCCTCGCTGGGACAATGCGGACCAGTTGACGCCGAACTGGCTGGACTTGTCGAGGTCGACCTCGGCGATCAGCACTTCGAGCAGCACCTGTGCGGGACGCACGTCGAGTTGCTCGATCGTCGCCTGGAGGACGGCGAAGTTGGGCGGCGCCGTGCGGATCACGAGGGAGTTCGTCGCCTGGTCGGGGATGATCGTCGTGCCGCCGACGAGGGCCCCGGGCGCGACGTGTCCCTGGGCCTGACTGCTGTCGCTTGCCGCAGGCGTTGAGACGACCGGCGCCTGGAGCGGGATCTGCGTCCGCTGCTGCACGGACTCGAGTTCCTGCGTTTGAAGTCCCTGGAGGGCCGAACTGAGTCCCTGGCCCTGAAGGGCCTGCACGCGGGCGCGTGGCGCCGGCTGCGCGACGGTCACACCAAAGACCTGCCCGAGCGTCGCCGCGAGTTCGGCGGCGTTGGCGTGCTTGAGCGGATAGACGTAGGTGCTCAGTCCCGATTCCCCCCCGGTCCTGACATCGATCTGCCGCAGAAGCTCGAGGTAGCGGGCGACGTTCTGTCCGCGGTCGGTGACGAGGATCGCGTTGGACCGCGGCACGACCTCGATCCGCGCCTGCTTGTCGGCGACGTTGCGGAGGAGCGAGACCGCCTCGTCGGCACGCATGAAGTCGAGGGGGACGACCTGCGTGACGAGTCCGAGCGGCGGCGGATCCGGAAACGTCTTGCCGACGTGGAGCTGGCCCGTGGTCGGTCGCTTGTCGTCGGGGACGATCTCGCTGACCGGACCGGTCTGCACGAGGACGAGTCCCTGTGAGGCGAGGATCCCCTCGAGGATCGCCCCCGCCTGCGTCGCGGGCACCGGCTGCGGCGTCTGGAAGGTGATTCGACGCGCGGGCACGTCGGCCAGCACGACGTTGACGCCGAGGGCGACGGCGAGCGAGCGGATCACGTCCGACAGCTCGGCGTTGACGAAGTTGATGTGCACGAGCGGCGGCGGCACGCCAAGGTCGCGGGCGGGGCTCTGGGCACCGACCGGCGTCGCGAGGATCGCGAGGCCGACGAGCGCGGCCCGACGGCGACCGATCACTGGGCCCGCCGAAACGCCGAATGGATCCGCTGGGCCAGACTGTCGACGGACGCGGCGACTGGCGTGTCGACGGCCGCCGCGACGGGTCCTGCGACAGGGCTGGTGGCGCGTCCCGCTCTCGGGGGCGCCGAGTCGCTGCTCGCCGCGGTTCGCACCGGGTCGCTCCGATGCTGGAGCTCGACGAATCGGAGGACGACCGTGCCGGTCGGCCCGTCGACAGTCGCGGTCGAGTCGCCGATCGCCGCAAGTCGACCGTTGCCGATGCGATCGCCGACGCGGTACAGCTGCGCACCGGCGGGCGTCCCGTGTACATCGATGAGCGCGACGGCGCCTGCGGGCCCGGTCGTGGTGCCGTAGAGCGTGGGGCGCGCCGGTGCACGCGCAGGCCCGGGCGCGCGCCGGTCGGCCGAGTCATCGACGTCGCGATCGCGTGGCGGGGCGACGCGCGAGCGCGAGAAGATATTGGCCGAGAGAATCGGGTCAATGCCGACGGTCCCATGCGCCTCATTGGTCTCCCCGGATGTCGGCGAGATCGCCCCCGGCCCCGTACGGTCCGCGCTCGTCGCGGCCGGCGCGTCTGGCGACGCGTACCCGCGCGCGACGGTTGGCGGCGCGATCGGGAGGATGCGCATGGCGAGCCCGGCGAGCGCGAGTACGCCTGCCGTCACGTACAGCGAAACGTTGGCCGTCATTCGGCGACCGCCGCGCTATCGTAGAGACCGTGCATGCGGATCGACCAGGTCAGTGGCTGTCGAGCCGACGGGCGAGTCACGCCGGTCGGGACCGCGTCGACGTCGCCGGGATCGAGGCCGCCGTCGATCGTCAGTTCGTCGACGACCAGCATTGGTGTGCCGTGCTGGAGACGGCCGAGGAAGTCGACGAGTCCATAGAGGTCACCGCGCGCCTGCAGCTGTATCGGAATGGCAAGCAGCCCCGGGCGAGCGGCATGGGGCTCGCCGGCCGCGTCGACGCGCTCGAGTTGCACGTGGCTCGCGCCCGCGTCGCGCTGGACGAGTCCCTGCAGTGCCGATGCGGCCAGCGCCGGCGTCGCGCCGACGAGCAATTGGTCGCCGTCGCCGGCCGACGTCAGGCGCGCCGCGGCCAGCGACGCACGCAGGCGGTCGGTCCCGGCGACGAGCGTCGCTGTGCGCAGATAGCGCGTCCGTGTCGCCGCGAGTCGCGACTCGCTCGCGGACCACCGCGTCACAAACGGAAGCACGACCCACATGACGACGAGCAGGAGGAGACTGAGGGTCGCGCCGGCGATGACCACGCGTCGCTCGCGAGGCGCGAGACGCTGGAGCACATCAATGGACGCGGACGAAGTGGTCATGGACTCGGGTGCCGATGTGGGCCCGGTAACCGATCGGTGACAGCACCGCGCCACCCGAGCCACCAAGAGGATAGCGCGTGGCCCTCGGCATGCTGGTCGTCGGGGACGGCGCGACCGTCTTGTTGCAATCGGTCGCCGAGTCGATCGAATCTCGGTGCCGAGCCGTTACGTCCGCGGCCGGCTCGGCCCGTGCCGATCAGGGCGCCGGACTGAACCGAAACGCGAGGCTGAAGTTCTCGTAGGTCCGACCGGCGACCTGGGCCTGGGTCATCGCCGAGAGAAAATGGACGTCGCGGAACGCGGCGTCGGCGCCAAGCGTCGCGAGGACGGCCGACGCGCTCGGCGCATACCCGTCGACTTGCCAGTCGGCGCCGACACCGTGCAGTTGTCGGACGAAGGCGCCGGGCGGCAGCACCGCGGAGAGCGCCCGGAGGAGACGCAGTGGATCGGGGCGCTCGGCATCGATCGCACGAAGTGCGGCGGCTCGGCGTGCGAGCGCCGCGATCTCGGACTGCATGGCGAGGGCGGGGGCGACGCGGTCGGCGAGCGCGGTCGTCGCCGCATCGAGTTGCGCCTCGGCGCGCGCGCGGCGGTCGCCGATCGCCGCGACGGCGAAGATCGCCGCTGCCACGCAGGCCGCGATCGCGAGCGTGAGCGCGCGGACACGGCGTCGTCGGACCGCCGTCGCGTGCGTCGGACCGAGCAGGGTCTCGGCGACCGGCGGCATGCGCCGAATGCCGAGCGCGGCCCCGTAGGCCGCGGCGAACGTGCCGTCGATCGCGAGCCCGCTCGTTGCGCGACCGACCGACGGCACCGGTGCGAACGACGCGCCTGCGACGAGCGGAGCGAGCGCATCAGGGCGCGACGCCGTCCACGGATCGAGGAACGCTGCCGCAGGCACCTCGGTCGTCGCGGGTTCGGCGCTGAACGCGGCGTCTGCGCCCACGTTGCTGCCGAAGAGGCGGCGCGCGCGCGTCACACGGCCGCCACGGACCTCGGCGATGGCGACGCCCGCCCGATCTCCATCAAAGACGACGAGCGCATCATTGATGTCGGCATCGGCCAGGCCGCGCGCGAGCGCGACGGGCGTCGGCTCCACGAGATCGACCGGCGCGAGCTGTTCGATCGCCTCGGTCCATTGGGTCAGCGCCGGCGCACTGCCGGCGAAGACGAGTCCGTCGTCGCCGCAAATCGCCGGGACGAGTTCCTCGCCGCGAACGGCGAAGAAGCGGTCCGGCTCGAGCCGGAGAATGTTGCGGCGCGCCTCGGCGGAGAGGGGCGGGAGTGTGATGCGCTTCGTGCGCAGCAGGTGGATGTCGATGGCGACCGCGATACGGCGGGGTGTGCCGACGACCGCCCGGAGCGCGGCGACCGCTTCCTGTGGTCGCTCGGGGTCGAATGGCAGCTCGACGGTCCTGGCGCGCCGGCGTGGCCAGCGGGTCAGCAGCACCGCGCGCGCACGGTCGACGCCGAGTTGCACGCCGAGGGTCGTCATCGATCGTCGGATCGGTGGCCAACCGTCGATCGGCCGGACCGGTCGCGAGGCATGGCGGAGGATAGCGTGCGCTCCGGCGGACGCTCGTCACTCGGCGCCGGTCCGGCAGACCGCGACGATCCTGTTGCAATTGTCACCGAAGTCGATTGGATGCCGTGGCGGATTCGTGACGGCGGTATTGCCTCGGGGGCGTCAAAGGCGCATCGTCAGGGCGCCCATACCCAAGAGGACCGTCTGCGAAGGGGATCTGAACGCGCACGTCGCGCCGGCGCGGCGGTGGTGCTGTCGCTCTGTGCAGCGGGATGCGCGCCCGGACACGCGGCGTCATCCGCGGGGCCCATACCCGCCGCGCCGCCAGCCGCCGCCTCCGCGCGCGCTGCGGCGTCGGCGCCGACCGCGGCGGTCGTCAGCGTGCCCGACTCCGCGCCCGCCTACGACGTCGTCATCCGGAACGGTCGCGTCCTCGACGGGGAAGGGAATCCGTGGATCCGGGCGGATGTCGCGATCCGCGGCGGACGGTTCGTCGCGATCGGGAAGTTTGCGGGCCGGGGACGGACCGAGATCGACGCGGCCGGGAAGTATGTCAGTCCCGGGTGGATCGACATGATGGACCAGTCGGGCGATGCGCTGCCAGTCAGCGGACGCGCCGAGAACAAGCTGCAGGAAGGGGTGACGACGGCGATCGGAGGAGAGGGTGGCACGCCGGTCCCGGCCGGAGAGGTCGGGCGGTACTTCGCTGATCTCGAGCGGAGGGGGATCAGCATCAACTTCGGCAGCTATTTCAGCGAGACCCAGGCGCGCGAGGCGGTGATCGGCGAATCAGCGCGTCCGGCGACGACGGCGGAGCTCGCGCGGATGCGCGCGATCATGGACACGGCAATGCGGGGCGGCGCGATAGGGATGACGACCGCGCTGATCTACCCGCCATCGAGCTACGCGTCGACCGATGAGCTGGTCGAGGTGGCGAAGGCGGCCGCCGCGTACGGCGGCGTGTACGCCAGTCATATCCGCGGCGAGGGGAAGGAAGTCGTCCAGGCGGTGAACGAGGCGATCGCGATCGGCGAGCGCGCGGGACTGCCGGTCGAGGTCTTCCATCTCAAGGTCGCGTATCGGCCCGGGTGGGGGATCCTGATGGATTCCGTGGGGCTGGCCGTCGAGGCGGCCCGCGCCCGCGGGGTCGACGTCGCGGCCGATCTCTATCTGTACATCGCCGCAGGGACGGGGCTCGAGGCGACGATTCCAAGCTGGGCGTTTGCCGGTGGGACGGACTCGCTCAAGGCGCGCCTGGCGAATCCGGCGATCCGCGCTCGTCTCAAGCGCGAGGTCACGACCGGCTCACCCGGGTGGTGGAACATCATCGAGTCGAGCGGCGGCTGGGATGGCGTCGTGCTGGTCAACGCGCGCAACGCGGCAAACGCGAAGTACGAGCAGCAGACGATCACCGAGATTGCGCGCGAAACGGGGAAGGAGCCGGCCGACGCGGCATGGGACCTCGTCGCACAGGGCAACGATCGGGTGATGGCGATCTACCATATGATGTCGGAGCCGGACATCGAGACGGCGCTCCGGTTTCCGTGGACGAGCATCGGCAGCGACGCCGGCGCCGTCGTGACGGTTGGCGTCCCGGACCCGACCGGCCTTCCGCACCCACGGAGCTTCGGCAACTTTCCGCGACTGATCGCGCGCTACGTGAAGGCGCGGCACGTGCTGACCCTGAGCGAGGCGATCCGGAAGATGACCGGCTGGCCCGCGACGCGGATGCGGCTCGCGCATCGCGGCACGATCACCGTCGGCAACTGGGCGGACGTGACGATCTTCGACTACGATGCGCTCGAGGACCGGGCGACGTTCGCCAGGCCGTTCGAGTTTCCGACCGGAATCGAGTGGGTGCTGGTCAACGGCGTGGTGACGATCGATCATGGGCGCCACACGGGGGCCGCTGCGGGACAGGTGTTGCTCGGGCCAGGGGCCGCGGCGGTCGCATCGTCATCCGTCGACGCGCGATGAGCGCGGTCCGTCGCTGAACACATGAATCGCGCGGCGAGCCGGGAGCGCGCTCGCCGTTCTTCACGCAACTGGGCATAGCGCGTGAGGCGTCGGATCAGCAAGTTGCGAACGTGCATCTCCTTGCTGCTGTCCTGCTCGCCGCAACGCTCCCGGCGGACAGCACCAGGGCAGCGGGCGCCGGGGAATACAGCGGGGTCTACAACGGGCGCGCGGGTCATATCACGGTGCCGATCCCGCGGCTCGAGGCGCAGCCGCTGCTCGACGGGACGCTCAACGATCCGGTCTGGCAGCAGGCGGCGCTCCTGACCGGCTTCTCGGAATACACGCCGGTCGATGGGCTACCCGCCGACGACTCGACGGAGGTTCTCGTCTGGTACTCGCGGACGGCGATCTATTTCGGGATCCGGGCGTTCGAGCCACATGGCATCGTGCACTCCAAGCTCGCGGATCGCGACCGGATCGATGCCGACGACAACGTCCAGATCATTCTGAGTCCGTTCCTCCACGCGCGGCAGGCGCTGGTCTTCGCCGTGAACCCGCTCGGCGTGCAGGAGGACGGCGCGATGACCGAGGGGGTACGGGCCGGCAAGGCGTTCAACACCGCGAACACGCAGACGGGCCGGCCATCGACCGATCTGAGCCCCGATTTCGTCTACGAGTCGAAGGGGCACGTCTCGGCGACCGGGTACGAGGTCGTGGTCCGGGTCCCGTTCCGGAGCATCAAGTACCAGTCCGCGGACCCGCAGGACTGGGGACTGAACATTTTGCGGAAGGTGCAGCACTCGGGGCACGAGCAGACGTGGGTGCCGACGAAGATCGCCGCCGCGTCGTTTCTCGCGCAGTCGGGGACGCTGACCGGACTCACGGGTCTTCAGCGTGGCCTGGTGCTCGATCTCAACCCGTTCGTCACCGAGAAGGTCGTCGGCGACAGCGCGCACCCGAAGCCCTGGCGGTATGGGGTCGAGCGACCGGAGTTCGGCGGCAATCTGCGATGGGGGATCACCAGCAACCTGACGCTGACGGCGACCTATCGTCCCGATTTCGCCGAGGTGGAGTCGGATGCGACGAAGCTCCAGCTCGACCCGCGAAACGCGGTCTCGTATCCCGAGAAGCGCCCCTTCTTTCTCGAGGGGCTCGAGCAGTTCAGCACGCCGAACAACCTGATTTACACGCGCGCGATCGAGGCGCCGGTCGACGCCGCGAAGCTGACGGGCAAGGTCGGCGGGTTCACGGTGGCGTACCTCGGTGCGCAGGACGTCGAGGACTCATCGGTGACGGGCGCGGGCCATTCGGTGTACAACATCGTGCGGGCGTGGCGCGACATCGGGTCGGCATCGCAGATCGGCACGGCGCTGACGGACAAGGAGCAGGGCGGGGCGTACAATCGGGTGGCGAGCGTCGACGCGCGATTCACGTTCGAGAAGATCTATACGGTGGCGGTGCAGGGCGCGGCGAGTGTGACGCGCGACAGCGGCGGGTACAATGGCGGCGCCGGCCCACTCTGGTACGCACGGTTCACGCGCGCCGGGCGGACGTTCGGCATCGACTATGTCGTCCGGCAGATCGATCCCCAGTTCGTCGCCGGGAGCGGGTTCATCTCGCGGGTCGGCGTCGGGACGCTCTCGCTCGACCATCGCCTGACGTTCTATGGCGCGCCGGGCAGTCTCGTCGAGACGTTCGGCGGTGACTTCCGCATCAGCGATACCTGGGCGGGCCGGGCACTGACCGCGCTCGATGCGCCGGAGGACCGGCGGTTCCAGTTCAATACCAACGCCACGCTCCACGGCGGCTGGCAGCTGGGCGCCGCGATCTACCTCGAGTCGTACGGCTACGATCCGCAGCTCTACGCGAACTACTATCTGGGCAGGATCACCGGGCTGGACACGCTCTTCGTCCCGTTCGGCCATCAGCTCTCGATCGCCAACACGGACTATGTCGTCACGCTGACGACGCCGCAATTCGCGCACTTCAACGCGAGCATCGCCTACGTCTGGGGGCGGGACGAGAACTTCTACGAGTGGTCGACGGCGGACGTGACGCTGCCGCAGGTGGCGCTCACCTGGCAGCCGACGCAGCAGATCCGGGTGAACGGCACGTTCAACGCCCAGGTCTATCACCGGCACAGCGACGGCTCGACGGTCGCCTACACGATCATCCCGCGACTCGTGACCGAATATCAGCTGACGCGGTCGATCTTCCTCAGGTTCGTCGGGCAATACGACGCGGCCTACCAGGACAGCCTGCGCGACGACTCGCGGTCGAACCTGCCGATCTATATCCGCAACGCGACGACCGGCGTGATCACGCGCGCCTCGGCGGCGACGAACAACGTCTTCACCGGATCGTTTCTCTTCTCGTACCAGCCGGTGCCCGGCACGGTCGCCTTCCTCGGCTACAGCAACGACTCGACCGAGCCCGAGACGCTGCGCTTCACGACGCTGCGTCGGCAGGCGGACAGCTTCTTCGTGAAGCTGAGCTATCTCTTCCGCGTGTAGGGCGCGGCCGATGCGAGCGGGCGCCGCCGCGGCCGGTCGGCCGCGGCGGCGCCCGGGTGCATCAAGAGTCGGCTAGAATCCCTGGCGCAAGCCGACCGCCCACGTCGGCCCATAGTACTCGCGCTGATTGTTGTACTCGTGACCGTGGCCGGGGAGGCCCTGGAAGAACCCGAAGTACTCGTTGTTGATGTTCGTGCCGGCGACGCGTACCGACGTTTCCCTGAAGATGTTCCACGACAACTGCGTATCGATCTGCCAGTGCGGGTAATTCCAGTTGTCGCCCGACGTCGGATTACTCGTCCCGTCCTGGCCGTACTGGTAAATGCTGGCGGCCGTGTACTGCCCGGCAATCCGGAAGTTGATCGGTCGCAGGTCGTACATGAGCGAGACGTTGACCATGTTCGGGAATTGCCTCGGAATCGGCGAGTGCCGGAATGGCTGGCCGCGATACGGGTGGTATGTCGAGTCACCCGAGTTGTTGGTGTACGTGATCGCCGTGTCGATCGGCACCGTCGCGCGGGATTCGACGTGTGTCCAGTTCACGTCGAAGCCGATCCCCCGGAGCGCGCCGGGCAGGAACGTCAGGTGCTGTTGGTAATCCGCCTCCACGCCCCAGAGCTCGGCACTCGGTCCGTTCTGGTACTGGGAGACGAAATAGCCGTCGTAGCCGGAGATCGGCCCGTCATATTCGGCGACGCGCTGGAAAATGAGATTGCTGATCTGCTTGTAGAATGCGCCGCCGGACAGCACGCCGACGGAATGGAAGTAGTGCTCGAAGAGCACGTCCGTATTCCATGAGTACTCCGGCAGCAGCGCCGGGTTGCCGATGGTGATCGCCGACGTGACGCTCGCCGACTCGGCGCCGACCGTGTTCACGTACGGCGCAAGCTGAATGTAGTCCGGGCGCGCAATGCCGCGCGTGAATGCGGCACGGAGATTCGTGTACTCGTCGATCGCGTAACGCAGCTGGACGCTCGGAAAGAGATCCGTGTAGGATCGCGAGCCCCGCGCGATTACGAGGCCGACGGTGTCCGCCGAGTTGGCCTGCGTGTGTCCGAGGTAGCCGACGTCGGTGTTCTCGACCCGCAGCCCGGCGTTGATGTGCAGCGCGCCGATGTCGAGCGTGCCCATGACGTAACCCGACGTCACGATTTCCGTCCCGGCAAAGGAGTTCAGGTTGTCAGCGAGCGTCTGTCCGGAGATCCCCGGGAAGAGGTCACCGTTGGCGGCACCGCCGTTCGCGTTGAAGTATTGCTGCACCCTCGGGATATCGCCGAACGGCGCCAGTGCGTAGCACCCGGGGCAAATGTGGCTGTAGAACGAGTTGTCGGTGTAGGTCCCGAGAAACTGCGCGAGCGTGGCAGTCCCCTGATAGCCGTATTGCGGCTCGTAGTCGTTGTAGCCCTTGTGCTCGTTCCGATACTTGGCGCCGACCTTGATCGATGCCGGAAGCGAGCCAATCGTGAACGGGTACAGGGCGTCGACCTTGCCACCGACGATCTGCCCGTTGTTCTGCTCGTTGTCGGTGTCGATCTCGTTCAGGTTCCACTGCGACGGATCCTTGATCTGACCGAGAATGGAGGAGGCGCTGTTTTCCGCGGTGCCGACGAAGAAGTACTGGGGCGTCAACTTGCTGCCGTTGACCGTGTAGCCGTAGTTGTCGTTCTGTGCCCACTTGTACGTGTCTTCGAGATGGTTGTGCGTGGTCGCCGTTGACCCGGCGTAGTTGAGATCGGCCGTCAGGTGGACTGGTCCCACGTCCTGCTTGGTGCCGCCGGTGAAGCCCCACGTGTGCTCGATTGGCCCGCGATTCGTCACCGTGTTCTTGATCTTGAAGTTCGGCACGGTGTGCACGCCGTTAATGACGGTGTCCTGGCCATTCCCGTAGTCGGCGGAGAGATTGGTCTCCCACCGCGTCGCCTGATCGAAGAACGCGCTCCAGAGACCCTTGAGATACACACTCGACGTCGAGCTGAATCGGTAATCGAGATCGCCCGCCAAGCCGTACCGTGTCCGATAGTAGTTGTATTCGCGCTGACTCCACTCGCTCGGATACGCATACGTGAAGTTCGAGCCGTTCGGCACGACCATGTAGCCGCCCGTCTCACGGTCGATCCGCTCGGCCGTGAATGAAGGCTCGACATCGTTGAGCGTGCGGTTGGTCCGGTCGTACGAACTGCTCAGCAGGAAGCCGAACTTCTTGTCAGTGCCCAGCCGGCCACCGTAGGTCAGTCCGCCCTGGCCACTGAGATTCGCGTTGTCGAGAAAGGTGTACAGCGCCTGCCCCGACACGTATCCGTGCGGCGCGCCTTCGGGAACCTTCGTCACGAGGTTGACCGATCCGCCGATCGCGTCGGCCGACTGGTCTGCGGTCAGCGTCTTGGTCACCTCGATCGAACCCAGGATGTCCGCCGGCACGTCATCGAGCTTCACCGCGCGCACGTCGGTCGCGAGCGTCCCCGGCACGTCCGCCCCGTCGATCGTCACGTGCTGGAAGTCGGGCGGGGTGCCGCGGATCTCGACGTACTTGCCCTCGCCTTCGTCGCGTTCCGCGGTGACACCGGGCAGTCTGGCCATCGCTTCAGCCGCGTTGGAATTCGGCAGTGACGCGATCTCGTCGGCCGACATCACGGTGATGATGTTGTCCGCATTCTTCTGCTGCTGGAGTGCGCCGGCCACGGTTTCGCTGGCACCCTGCTGACCCTTGACGAGGATCTTCGTGAGCGTGTGCTTGTCGGCGCGCAACACAATGTTGTGCCGGACGGCCTGACTGACGCCCACGGTGACGCTGAACGTGTCGGTCTGAAACCCGAGGTAGTGAGCCACCAGGCGCCGTTCGCCCGACGGCACATCGATCAGCTCGTACTGCCCGTCGACGTTCGCGTCGGCGCCGAGATTCGTGCCCAGCACCCGGATCGATGCCGAGAGCGGCGCGCCGGTCGTGTCGGTCACGCGCCCGACGATGGTGCCGGTCTGCGCGTGGGCGACCGCGACGCCGATGGTCGATGCAACGATCGCGGTCGAGGCACCGACGACGCCTGCGACGACGATCCGTCTGACAACACTCCGCATGCCGTTTCTCCCGGGTGAAATGCGCGCTCGATCGAGACGCGGCAAGCGTATGGGCGAATGGCCGGATGCGATGTCAGCATCGCGCTACGTGTTGTCACATCTTCGTCTCCGGCGTTTACCGGCGACGCCGGGCTCGGCAGGTCGCGGACGGCTTCGGTATTCCGTCGCGACACTGGCAGGGAAATGGCGGGCGCATGGCCGGTATCTTGCCTGTGCGGGGAGATACCTCGCCAACCACATGGAGATGACGATGCCCCACGACCGTTTCGCATTCCTGGCGCGCACCGCCGCCGCTGCACTCGCCGTCGCCGCGTTTGCCGCCACCCCGCTCGCGCTCCGCGCGCAGGATCACCCGGATCGCCCGGACCAGCCCCCCGAACAGCATCAGGACGATCACTCGTTGCCCCACGGCGACACCCATCCGGCGCCGCGCGCCGAGGGGCATCCGGACGAAATCATCGTCGGCTATCGCCGCGACCACCCCGGACGCTACGCGCGGTGCAAGGACGGGTTCTTCACCGCAACGTCCGACCGAAGCCGCGCCTGCAGGAAGCACGGCGGGATCGACGTCTGGATCGGTCAGTAGCCCATTGGCACTCGTGAAGGCCTGATCACGACCGACCCCCGCCGCAGTTGCGACGGGGGTCGGTCGTGTGCGACATTCGACGCCCAATGTCGACACCGCCCGTCTCCTCGGTACAGCCGGCCCCCGGCCCGACGGCAACCGAGCGCGCCACGCACGACGATGCCGAGCGCAAGCTGATCCTCCAGGTCGTGCAGCCCGGACTCCTCGGGCTGATGGACGGATCGGTCTCGACGCTCGCCCCGATCTTTGCCACGGCGACGATGACGCAGCGGCCGCTGAGCGCGTTCTTCGTCGGCCTCGCGGCCTCGCTCGGTGCCGGCGTCAGCATGGGACTCGCCGAAGCCCTCTCCGACGACGGATCCGTCAGCGGCCGGGGCAACGGGTGGATCCGGGGAGGGATCACCGGGCTCGGGACGACGCTCGGCGGCATGTTCCATACGCTGCCCTTCCTGCTGCCCGACCTGCATCAGGCGCTGATGCTCGCCTACGCCGTCGTCGTCGTCGAACTGCTCGCGATCGCCGCGATCCGCTACCGGTTCATGAAGACGCCGCTCGTCCCGACGATCGTCCAGGTGATCATCGGCGGCGGCATCGTCTTCGCGATCGGCATCCTGCTCGGACGGGTCGGCGCCACCTCATAGGCGACTCGCTCCAGCGCGACGGACGCGAGTCACGGCACGATTCCGTCTCGTTGGCGCGCGACACCCAATGCGACCGTCCGCCGCCCCCGCCGTCGCGCGAGCCAGCCGACGAGCAGCCCGATCACGAGCAGCGCGGCAAGCGGCGCGACGAACGCAAGGATCACCGCCGCGCCGGTGACGAGGTCCTCGGCGACACTGACGACCGGGTTCGCGAGCCCGCCCGTGGTCCCCGTACTCACGAGTCGCACTCCGGCGGAGAGTGCGTGCACGCCGGCGGCGATCGGCACGCCCGCGACGAGCGAGAGCAGCAGCGCGTGCTGTGGCGAGAGCTGGGACCAGGCGCTAAACGACACGAGGACCGCCGCGACCGGCCCGAGCACGGTGTGCAGCACGTCGAGTGCGTGGTCGACGTAGGGGATCTTGTCGGCGAGCAGCTCGACCGCGGCGGCAACGCCGAACGCAATCAGCGCCGGGTCCGACGCGAGCCACTGCATTGATGGCGCCAGCGGCCAGTGGCCAAATCGACCCGCCAATCCGGCCCCGAGGAGGGGCAGGAACGCCCGAAGACCCGTGCTCGCCGCGAGTGCGATCCCGGCGGCGACCGCCGCGACGACGCTCACGCCGTCACCCCGGAGCCGCGGAGCTCGCCACGCCGGAACCGAACGGTCGCCAAACGCATAGTGATGGGGAGAAAGGTGTAGCTTGCAGGAACGGGTTCGCTCACGGAGGTACCAGGCATGTCCAAGCTATTCTCACGGATCGCTCCTGCCGCATTGGCGGTCGGCGCGACGATCATTTTGCTCGGCGCCGTCCGCGGGCCGGCCGGCGGCGCGCTGCCCGGGCGGATCCCCGAGCCGGCCCTCGATCTGCCGCTGGCGAAGCGAGCTGGACAGCAGAAGGCGGTGCTGGCTGGAGGCTGCTTCTGGGGCCTCGCGAGCGTGTACCAGCATGTGAAGGGGGTCACGGCGGTCGTCGCCGGGTATGCCGGCGGTGAGGCTGGCACCGCGACGTACGAGGAAGTCAGCACCGGCAGCACGGGGCACGCCGAGTCCGTCGAGATCACATATGATCCCTCGAAGGTCACCTACGGCCAATTGCTCAAGGTCTTTTTCTCCGTGGCGCACGACCCGACGGAGGTGAATCGCCAGGGGCCGGACGACGGGACGCAGTATCGGTCGGTGATTTTCTACACGACACCGGACCAGAAGCGGGTCGCGGAGGCCTACATCGCCCAGCTGGCGAAGGCGGCGGTCTTCACGCAGCCGATCGCCACGCAGGTCGTCTCACTCCCTGCGTTTTACGCCGCCGAGGCGTATCATCAGAATTACGCCGAGCTACACCCGGACAATCCGTACATCTATATCAATGATCGTCCGAAGGTGGAGAATCTCCGCGCTGAGTGGCCGGCGCTGTATCGCGACGTCCCGGTCACGCAGTAGCGATCGCAGTAGCGATCGCCGGAGCGATCGCGGCGCGGTCAGGCCGGGCACTGGCACGAGGCGGTACCTGCATTAGTGTTCCCCGAGTTGCGTACGACCGGGCGCGTGAGGCTGCCGCGCCCGAAGGGGTAGTCGATGTCGGAAGTTGACGCGGGGCGTTGCGGAACGCGCTTCCCGACGGGCACTTCCGGGGCCGCCGAGGCGTATGTCCGACAAGACTTGTCGGCTTTCGGATGCCTCCTTACATTCGTTCGCAACACGCGATGTCACATCCCGAGTCCCTCGAATCGTCCGCGCCGAGCGCGGTGCGCGGCCGTCACCAGACGGGCGTCATCCTCGCCGTCCTGCTGGGCGGCGCGCTCATCGTCGCGATTCTCGTCTGGCAGGCGATCACCGCCGCCGGCAACCCCGATCCACTTGTCGCGCGCACGGGCGCGACCGCGGCCGCGATCGACATCGGCGTCCTCGTCTTCCGCGAAGGGCTCGAGTGCATACTCGTCCTCGCGGCGATCACGGCGAGCCTTGCCGGGTCGGGCGAGCGGTACGAGCGGCCGGTCGCCGCCGGCGTCGGGCTCGCGGCGATCGCCACGCTCCTTACGTGGGTAGCGGCCGTCGGGATCATCGACGGCCTCAGTGGCCACTTCTCCGCCCTCGATCTCCAGGCCGCCACCGGCCTGCTCGCGATCGTCGTGCTCGTGGTCGTGATGAATTGGTTTCTGCACAAGGTGTACTGGACCGGCTGGATCTCCCTCCACACGCGGAAGAAGAATCAGCTCGTCAGGCGCGCGGCGACCGCGGAAGCCTCGCGGATGCGCGTCCTCGCCGGCCTCGCCCTTCTCGGCTTCACATCGTTCTATCGCGAGGGGTTCGAGGTCGTGCTCTTCCTGCAGAACTATCGGCTGAAGCTGGGCAACGGGCCGGTGCTGCAGGGCGTGCTGCTCGGCATCGCGCTCTCGGCGATCGTCGCCGCGCTCACCTTCGTCGCGCACCGCCGCCTGCCGTACCGGAAGATGCTGATCCTCACCGGCGTGCTGCTCGGCGTCGTGCTCCTCGTGATGGTCGGCGAGCAGGCGCAGGAGATGCAGCTCGCCCGCTGGCTGCCGACGACGCCGATCCACTGGCTCGAGCCGCTGATCCCCGGCTGGGCCGGGCTCTGGTTCTCGCTCTTCCCGACGGTCGAGACGCTGGCCGCGCAGGGGATCGCCGCGGTCCTCGTGCTCGGGTCCTACACGATCGTGCGGTTCCAGTGGCATCGTCGCATCGGCGTCGCCCTGCGCCGCCGCGGGGAGCTGCGCCCGGCGCGCGCCGAGCGTCGACGCCGGCGGGCCGCGCTCCGACCCGCCTCGCGGAGTCGCTGACCCGAGCGACTCGTCAGTCGCGAGACGTCAGTCGCGAGGTGTCAGTCGCGGGTCGTCAGTGCGGACGCCCGCCGCCGCCACCACCACGGGGGGCGGACTGATGAAACCCGCCTCCACCGAAGCCGCGCGACGGCGGCACGCGATTCATCCCCTGGACGCGTGCGCCCTGATAGCGCGTCTGCAGGTCGCGATGTTCGTTCTCCTGCCGCTGCAGCATGTCGCTGCGCGATTCGTTCGATGACGGCTGGGCAAACTCCTGCATGTGCCGCGATTCCATCTGCTGGCGCTCGGACTGATACGACGCGTCGAGCGATGACGCCCCCGACGCCGACCCGCGACGACCGAAGCCGCCGTCGATCGCGGCGTGGGACGACGGCAATCCGGCGCGCGCTGGCGTCAGACCCCGCCCGCTGACGCTCGCCGCCGATCGATACCGACTCGTCCCGGTCAGATCCGCGCCCGACGACGCGCGAAGCGAGGCGAGCTGCGCGAACGACGGCGGCCGGCCCCCGGTCTCGGCGAGGGAGTGCTGCACCGTGGAGAAGGGGACCGCCGGCGGCGGCGGCGCGTGCAGCGCGCGCATCTGACGCGTCTCGAGCGCGCGCGGGGGCACCGCAGTCGCCCGGCCGAATCCCGCGGCGAGACCGGCCGACGTCGGGACGACGGATGGATAGTGACTTACCATGGTCGCCCGCGCGAGGTCTTCGGGCCCGACGCGCGTCATCACCCGCGCGACCGGCGCACCATTCGCAAACGCGCCATTCGGCACGACGGTGACCGCGTTCGCGACGCCGCGATTGCGGTAGCCGAACCCCGCCGGCGGCTCGCCCGCGCGCAACACCGAGACGTCCGCGTACTCCCTGACGTTGATCCGCTGTCGATACCCGAAGTCGGTGTGGTAGCCCGGGAAGAACGGCTCGCGCGGTCCAAGCGGAAACCAGCCGACGCCGAACGTCCATCCCGGACCGCCGACATACCCGACGAGTGCCGGCGCATACACCGGCCGGTAGGGCCCCGGACCCGGACACCAGCCCCACCGGTCGCCCGCGTAGCGCCAGCGGCCGTAGTGAAACGGCGCCCATCCCCACGGTGCATCGTCGACCCACGTCCAGCCCCAGGGGACGATCCAGACCCAGTGCCCGAAGCGATACGGCGCCCACCCGACGTCGACGGCGGTCGGATACCAGACCGGCCCATCCTCGGGATCCTGCGCCCAGGTGCCGGCGGCGTCGAGCTCCGAGACGCCGCCCATGTCCGGCGACGCGAACTGCGACGACTGGCTCGCGCTCTCCTGGGCGGCATCGCGGCTCGCCGCCCACTGGTCAAACGCGTCGAGCGGCTGGGCCGCGCCGACGTCATACGTCGGCTGGCTGTCGCCCTGGATCGTCGCGGTCTGGTTCGCGGCGACGGGGAACGTCTGGCCGCCTGCGGTGACCGTCACCTTGCCCGCGCGCACCGTGACGCGACTCGTTTCCCCGTCCGGCATCACCTCGACGCGATACGTGCCGACATCCGAGATCGTGATCGCCGCGTTCGGCACGTCGATCTCGTCATCTTCCGCGTCGTTGAACGACCGGATGCGGACGCTGACGATCCCCTGCGGGATGCTGATCTGGAACATGTCGTCGTCGAGATGCACGACATCGAGCTCGGTCTCGGCGCTCGCGCGCACTGCGTTCTGTCCGACCTGCACCTCGGCGCGGCCGACACTGTCGACCCAGAGCCGATCGCCGGTCGTGACGGTGCGATTCGGCTCGGCGAATGCCCACGTGTCGGCGGCGGCCGGGCGGAAGGAGACTGCGCCCTCGACGTAGCTGATGCGGCCGGCGCGGTCAGGCGGATCGGCCTCCGTCGTCGAGTCGCTGGTGCCCATCGCGGGGAGCGGCCGCTCCTCCGGCTCCGGGGCGTAGACGCAGGAGGAGACGCCGGCAAGCGCGGCGGCGGCGGCAAGGAACAGCAGACGACTGCGGGTCGGCGGCATCGCGGAGTCGGGTGGGGGGTTCTCCGAAAGCTACACCCGACATACGCCGCAGAGGCCCGCCCTAGATCCCGATCGTCAGTCGTCCCTGGAACGAGCGCGGGCGGCCGACCGACGCACCACTGAAGAAGGCGCCCTTCAGGATGTAGTTGGCGCCGAAGACGTTGTCGACGAAGAACTCCGGGCGAATGTAGGTCCGTCCGAAGATGAACGTGTACCCGGTGGCGATATCCTGCGTGTAGTTGGGGTGCACCTTGAAGGCCGTGTTGAAACAGAAGAGGCCGGTGCAGTAGCTGCTGTTGCCGGGCTGGTAGTTCGGCTGCCCCGGCTTGCCGAGATCGTACCTGTTGGTGTCGGGCGTGAAGCCGTTCGTGAGGCCCGTTCCGTAGATCCCGGTCGTGCTCAAATAGAACGCGCCGAGCGTATACATGATGTTCGCCGTCGACGAGATCCGCTGGTCGTGATCGAGGTCGAACGAGAGCGGCGGCTGCGGCAGGAAGAAGAAACCGCCGGTGACGGGCCCGGTCCCGACCGCGTGATTCAGCGCGAAGTTCAGATAGCCGGAGAGGTGACTTCCGGTCGGGTTCACCTGCACGACACCTTCCAGTCCGGTCACCTTCACGTTGGCGATATTGACGTCCGTCGTGATCTGCGTGCCGGGGATCGTGTTGTCGTCGGTGCCCGGAGTGCTTTCCTTGTGATACGCCGAGAACTTCGTCACGACGCCGACGGGGAAGCGATGCACGAGCGCCGCCTCGTAGAACGCATCGCGCTCGGGGAGCGTCGGGGTCGTCACCTGGCCGCCCTGCGATGAGCTCGTGATCGAGCGCAGGTCCTCGATGTTCGTCGGGATGAACTGGCGGCCGAAGTAGAGATAGATCGTCGTCGCCGGATCGGGGAAGAAATTGAGCCGGACGCGCGGGCTCCACTGGGTCTGGTTTCCGGCGAACGGCGCGACGTGACTGTCGAAGCGGATCCCGCTCCGCAACTCGAACCACTCGACCGGTCGGAAGGACGTCTGGACGTAGCTCCCCCAGTCGTAGCCATCGAGCCCCGAGATCGACGAGATGTTGGGCTGCACGCCGGTCGGATCGATCAGCTCGAAGTTCTCGTTGCCCGACGTGTGCGAGTAGAGCGTGCCGATCTTTCCATCGAGCAGCCCGCGGATGATCGGAAACGAGAGGTCCGTCTTCACGCCGATCGTGTTGAAGATCCGGTTTTCCGAGACGTTGCGCGGCGTGTGCGTCGAATCCTCGGCGTCGATGAATCCCGAGCTGTCCTGCGCCCCGGGGACGTAGGCGAGCGTGCCGTGCCGATAGAAGGGACCGACGAACAGCTCGGCCGGCGCACTCTCCTCGCGCGCGCCGCTCGCCTGCTCGTCGCCGAAGCGGTGCCGATAGCTCAGGTTGACGAAGGCGTTGACGTCGGTCTGATGATCATTGATCTTCTCCATCGTCGAGTCGTACGGCACGTCGAAGTGCGTCGTCGAGTAGCTGCCGTCGAGCGAAAAGAGGTCGCGCGGCGTGGCGGTATACGCGAGCTTGGCGAACCCCGAGTAGTCCTCGCCGTGATTGTGATAGTTGATCGGCACGTCACCGGGGCCGGCGACGACGGGGTTCTGCCGCATGTCGCTCCCCTGCGCGGTGCCGGAAAGGAAAAAGCCGAAGTTGCCCTGGTTGCCGCTCACGAGTGCCGACTGCCCGAGCGCGCCAAACGATCCGCCGAACGTCGACTCCTCCGCGTGCAGCGGGCCCGCCGGGATCTTGGTCTGGACGTTGATCACCGCAGCGTTCTTGCCCCCGTACTCCGCGTCCCAGCCGCCGGTCTGGAAGTCGATCCGCTGCGTGACCGCGGGATCGAAGAGTTCGTTGAGGCTGCCGGAGATGCCGGCGGGGACGGGCACGCCATCGATGTAATAGGAGTACTCGGCGTGCTGCCCGCGGATGTGCACCTCGCCCGTCGGCGCGCGCGCGGCGCCGGCGATCGCCTGCTGGATGATCTGCGAGTTGGTCGAGGTCGGGATCGTGTGCGAGTCGTTTTGCGAGTAGGACTGGTCTCCGGTCCGCGTATCGACCGCCACCGGCGACTGCGCCGTGACGTCGACCGACTGCAGCTCCGCCGGCGCCGGCACCAGCGCAAACGAAACGCGCAGCGTCCCGCCCTCGACGGTGATCGGGGCACTCTTCGGCCGAAACCCGATGAAGTGCACCGCCAGCGTGTACGCGCCGGGTGCGATGTCGTGGAGCGTGTAGTGGCCGAAGGCATCGGTCACCGTGTTGGCGATCACCGAGGGTCCGCGCTGGATCGTCACCTCGGCGCTCGGGATCGGCGCCCCGCTGGTGCTGTCACTGACCGTGCCGATCACGTCGCCCGACAGGGTGCGGACGGCGACGGCGTCGCCGGGCGGCGTGCCCGTGCTGGGGAGCGCGTGGCCGGTCGCCGGAGCGAGCGGGCCGATGAGCATCACGAATGCGGCAGCACGGACGGGCGATCGCATCCTGCCAATCAACGCGTCGGCCGTGCCGGCGACCACGGCGGGCAGACGAACGGTCGGTTTCGCCCGGCGAGCGGTCGTCACGACCCGCGAGCGTCACCGCCCCGCACCCGCCTCAGAGCTGCAGCAACGTCTCGCGGAGGACCCGGGCCCGGCCACGACTGACCGGGATCTGCTGGCGATTGCTGAGGGTCACGACGTACGTCCCGGCAGGCATCGGGCTGACGCGCGTCACCGCGTCGAGGTTCACGATCGCGCTGCGCGAGACGCGCGCAAACTGCGCGGGATCGAGTCGCCCCTCGAGATCCTTGAGGCGGTAGCTGATCGTGTGCCGGTCGCCGCTCGCGGTGACGAGATGCAGGATCTCGCCATCGGCGATCACCGAAAGGACCTGCTCCACGGGGAGGATCACGATGTCATCCCGACGGCGGACCGGGATCCGCCGGAGCCACGGAGCGCCGGGCTGGCGGTCGATCGCCGTCGCCGCCGCGCGCAGCCGCGCGTCGGCAGTCGTTGCCGCGTCGCGCTCGGCGCCGTCACGTGCGGCGGTCGGCCGCCCGGCGTACTCCCGCACGCGATCCACGGTGCGCTGGAGGCGCGAGGCCTCGACCGGCTTGAGCAGGTAGTCGATCGCCCGCGCGTCGAATGCCTGCACGGCGTACGCGTCGTAGGCGGTCACGAACGCGATGAGGGGGAGGCGGTCGGTCCGCAGGAGCCGCACGACCGCGAGTCCGTCGACCTCGGGCATGTCGAGATCGAGCAGCGCGAGGTCGGGCCGCAGGCGCTCGATCAGCTCGACCGCTTCGGCACCGCCGGCGGCTTCTCCGACGAGTTCCACATCCGGCAGCGTCCTCACGGCCGCGGCGAGGAATGCGCGCGCCGGGCGCTCGTCGTCGGCGATGACGACGCGCACGGGGGTCGTCAGACGGCCACCAGTTCGCCCGGCCGGATCGGGGCGGGCGCGGGGACGTGGAGCTCGACGAGCGTGCCCTCGCCGGGGGTGCTCGTCACCGCGAGCGTCGCACCCGTGGGGTAGTAGTGGCCGAGCCGGGCCTCGACGTTGGCCAGGCCGATGCCGAGCGTGCGCCGGTGCGCGAGCTCCGCGGGCGCGACGCCGACGCCGGTGTCGCGCACGGCGATGAGGACGCCCCCCGCGGTGGCGCGCGCCGTGACCTCGACGAGGCCGCCGTGGCGGCGCGGACTGATGCCGTGCTTGACCGCGTTCTCGACGAGCGGCTGCAGGAGGAGCGGCGGAAGCGGCAGGTCCAGCAGCGCCTCGTCGATCTCGATGCGGACGGTGAGCCGCTCCTCGAAGCGCGCCCCCTCGATCGCGAGGTAGTCGCGTACGAGTTCGATCTCATCGCCCAGCGTCGTCAAGCCGCCATCGGCGCGCGTGAGGACGGCGCGCAGCAGGGCGGTGAGGCGAAAGAGCGTCGCCAGGGCGCGTGGCGGCGCCTCTTCGATCAGGTGGCCGATCGTCGTCAGCGCATTGAAGAGGAAGTGCGGATTGAGCTGCGCCCGGAGGGCGCTCAGGCGCGCTTCGGCGGCGAGCTGCAGGATCTCGCGCTCGCGCAGGTCGCGGCCGAAGCGCTCGCGCTGCACGCGGACGGCGTCGATCCGTCGGGCGAGGGTGACGCCGACCGCGTCGAGCGCCGCGACGTCATCGGAGAGCAGGCGGCGGCCGGCGCCGACGCTGCCGATCGTGATCGTGTACGTCGGTTCGTCGGTCGTCGCGATCTCGATCGTCGCGACATCGGTGCCGGGCGCGCGGCCGGTCGACCACCGGACGTCGGTCGCCGGGATCGCCGCGGCGAGCATCGCCGCCGTGGCGTCGAGCATCTCGCGCTCGTCGTCGGCCGCGGCGACGCGGGCGGCGACGGCCTCGCGCAGGTCGCGGTAGTCGGTGCGTCGCAGGATCAGGCGGTCGACGACGGCGTTGACCGCGCGTCGCAGTCGCGGGTACGCGAGCGCCGTCAGGGTCCACAGCCCGAGGAGCGCGGCGACCGGACCGGGGGCGTTGCCGTGCGTCAGGAGGAGCGGCACGATGAACGGCGCCGCCACCAGCTGATACAGCGCGATCGTGCCGGCGAGGAGGACGACGAGCGTCAGCGCGCGCTTGAGAAAGAGGTCGGCGAACGCGAACCGGTAGTCCTGGTACAGGATGACGACGGCGAGGGGCAGGGACGCGTGGTGGCCGAGCAGCTCGGTCGGCCAGGAATCCGAGCCCGCCGTGTGCCGACTCAGGTGCAGGGCCATGACGGCGAACGCCGCGAGCGCGACCGCCGAGAGGGCGCGCCGCCATCCCGGCTGGCCGCGCGCCGATCGCACGAGCGCGCCGATCAGGATCGCGTAGCCGATCGTGAGGACGAGGAGCCCGGCGCGGGAGGGGAGCGCCACGCCGCGGCCGGCATCGACGCACTGCAGCAGCGCCGCCATCGCGCTGACGGCGTAGGCGACGCGGACGAGTCGGGCCGCGCCGGCGCCGCGCACGGCGGATTGCACCGCGGAGTGGACGACGACCGCCGGGAGGAAGCCGAGCGCCGAGAAGGCGAGCGCGACGATCCACGGCCAGACGGGCGGAATCGGGGTCGGCAGGCCGAAATCGTGCAGGCCGTAGATCACCAGCGCGACGGAATTCCACGCGAGACCGAGCAGTGCGGTGGCGAGCGGGATCCGGTCGGCGGTGGCGCGCCGGTCGTGCACGGTCATCGCGGCGAGCATCGCATAGAGCGCGACGCCGGCGATGAAGCCGACGAGATGGACGAGGGTCGTCGTATCGATGGACGTCATGGTCGTCCCCCGAAACGTAACCCGACCCTCGTGCCGCTAGTGCATCTCCGCCGGGGCGGCGCCGCCCTTCGGCCGGCGGATCAGGAGGATCGCCGGTGAACAGACGAAGAAGACGATGAGGATCAGGAGCCACGCATCGTTGTAGCTCTGCATCGACGCCTGCCGCATCACCATCTGCTCGATCTGCCCGATCGCCCCGGCCTGCGCCTGGAGCGCGGTCATGCCGTGATGCATCAGGTTGGCCGCCAGCATCCGCTCGCGTTCGATCACCTGCGGATTGTAGGCGTAGACGTTCTGCAGCAGGTCGACGCGGTGGAGCTGCGTGTGCACCGTGAGATACGTGCTGAGGATCGCAATGCCGAACGACCCGCCGAGCTGCCGGGCGAGGTTGATCAGGCCGGCCGCCTGCTGGGCGTCCTTCGGCTGGAGACTGCCGAAGGCGACGTTGTTGATCGGGACGAAGAGCAGGCCCATGCCCGCGCCGCGGATGAAGAGCGCGAGCCGGGCGTCGGGCTCACCGGCGTCGGTGGAGAGGTGGCCCAGGCGCCACATCGCGTACATGAACGTGGCGCAGCCGATGGCGATCAGGATCCGCGGGTCGACGAGCGGCTTGTCGCCGTTGAGCAGGCGCCCGCAGATCATGGCGACCATCGCGGTGGCGAGACCGCCGGGCAACAGCGCCAGGCCGGTCGCCGTCGGCGTGAAGTCGAGGACGCTCTGCGTGAAGAGCGGGAAGATGAACGTCCCGCCGTAGAGGCCGAACCCGAGGGCGACGAAGAGGAAGATCGACGCCGCCAGCTCGCGGTTCTTGAGCACGCGAAAGTTGACGACGGGGAACTTGTTGCGTGGCGAGAGCTCCCACCAGACCATCGCGCTCAGACAGAGGGCGGCCGCGATCGAGAGGCGGGTGATCCAGACGTCGTTGAACCAGTCATAGCGGTTCCCCTCCTCGAGGACGTACTGCAGCGAGGCGAGGCCGATGATCAGCAGGATGATCCCGGGGAAGTCGATCGGGATCTTCTTCTTCATGCCGGGCGGGTCGACGAGGAAGGTCGACACGAGGAAAAACGAGCAGACGGCGAACGGCACGTTGATGAAGAAGCACCAGTTCCACTGGTAGTTGTCCGTGATCCAGCCGCCGAGGGTCGGGCCGAGCGTCGGCGCGACGATGATGCCGAGCAGGAAGATCGCCTGGACGAGGCCCTGCTGTTCGCGCGGGAAGATCTGCTTGATCGTCGCCTGGCCGGTCGACAGCAGCGCGGCGCCGCCGGCGCCCTGTACGACGCGCCAGAAGACGAGTTCGTGGAGGCTGTGGGACGTCCCGCAGAGAAAGGACGCGACGCAGAAGAGCACGATCGAGCCGGCGAGGTAGTTCCGCCGGCCGAACGTCGACGTGAAGAACGCCGTCATCGGGAGCACGACGACGTTGGAGAGGATGTAGCCGGTCGAGACCCAGCCGATCTCGTCGCGCGTGGCGCCGAGGTTCCCCGCCATCTGCGGGAGCGCGACGTTGATGATGGTGGTGTCGAGCACCTCCATGATCGCCGCCGTGATCAACCCGACGAGGATGATCCAGCGGTACTTGCTGACCTCCGCCGCGGCGGACATCACGGCGCGGGGGATCGGCGCGGCGGGGCGTGGTGCGACTTGGGTAGCCATCGACCGGGGTTGGGCTCGAGAGGTGCGGGACCGCCTTGGAATCTGCTAATTACCCGGCGGTCAGTTACTCGTGATCAATCAGCCGGTCCCCGGGCGAGTTCCCGACCCCCGGGCGTTGCCGCGAGGCTCCGGCCGGAGTCCACCGTTCGTGCGACTGCGCGGAACCGATATCCTCCTGACCGGGATCGCCATGGCGATGATCGGCGGGGTCGGCGCGGCGGCCCTGACGCGCGGGCGCCACGGCGGCTCGGCCTCCGCGCCTCGCCTGTCGGCGGCCGACAGCGCCGCGATCGATGCCGGCTACGACGCCGAACTCGCCGCGACCGGCGGGCAGTACGCGCCGCCGCCGTGGATCCGCGCGCTCCAGCTGACCAAGCTCCGCGCCGTCGCCCGCCGAGAAATCGCCGGCGACACCGCCGGCACCGACGTCGATCGGGCGGCGGGGATCGACGCGATGGTGCGGCGCGACGGGGCGGGGACGTATATCGCCGCGGTGCTCGCGCAGGACACCAGCGGCGTGCAGCGCTGGGCACCGCGACAGGACCCGATCACTGTCTGGATCGAGCCGCGCTCGTCGGAGCCCGGGTTCGACCCCTCGTTCCTGATCCCCGTCCGCGCCGCCTTCCACATCTGGAACGACGTGCAGGTCGGCGTCACGTTCGCCCTCGTCGACGACTCGTCCGACGCCGACGTCGTCGTCCTCTGGAGCGCCCATATGCCGACCGGCCGGGAGCTCGGCACGACGTTTCGCCTCACCGACCGCCGCAATCAGATCGTCGCGGCGCACGTGATCCTCTCGACGGCCGTGGACATCTATGCGGTGCAGAACGCGGCGCTGCACGAGGCCGGCCACGTGCTCGGCCTCGAGCACTCGCCCGACCGCGGGGACATCATGGCGGCGCAGTCGGCCGGGCGACAGGACCACCTGAGCGACGCCGATCGCGCCACCGCCCGTCTGCTCTACCGGCTTCCGCCGTAACCGCGCGGCAATCCCGTCCACGCGTCGCGCCTGGTCCCCGGGCGTCGTCGCGGTCAGCGCCGCGCATCCCGCGCGCGCCGCAGCCTGTTAGACTCACCGCATGGATCGACCGACGCCGCCCGCGACGCCCCTCGTGCCGGCGACCGCGGTGCCTGGCGGCGCCTCAGCGTGGCAGCGGTTCGTCGCGTGGTTCAACGGTCGCGAGCTGAGCGAGAACGCGATCCTCCTCGGGTTCGCCGTCGTCATCGGCGTCCTGAGCGCGCTCGGCGTCATCGCGTTCTATCGCGCGATCGACCTCGCCTACGTCGGCTTCTACGAGAAGACGCAGCGCCTGCTGCCGAGCGTCGGCAACGTCTTCTACCGGATGCTCGTCACGGCGGCCGGCATGACCGCGGGCTGGGCAGTCATGCGGCGCCTCGGACGGGGGAACGACGGGATGAACATTCCCGACGTCCAGCTCGCGATCGCTCGCCGCGGCGGCGCGCTGCCCTTCCGGCCCGCGCTCGCCCGGACGCTCGCCAGCGCGGTCACGATCGGGGGCGGCGGGTCCGCCGGCAGCGAGGGGCCGGTCGTCGTCTTCGGCGCGGCGATCGGCTCGTGGCTCGGCCGCGCGTTCCGGTTCACGCCGGATCGGGTCACCGTCTTCGTCGGATGCGCGAGCGGCGCGGCGATCAGTGCCGCGTTCAACGCGCCGCTCGCCGGCGCGTTCTTTGCGCTCGAGGAGATGCTGGGCTCCCTGTCGGCGACGTCCTTCTCGCCGGTCGTCGTCTCCAGCGTCGTCGCGGCGGTCGTCTCGCGCGCCGTCTTCGGCAACCACCCCGCGTTTCCGATCCCGGCGGAGTACGGCTACGGATCGATCGGCGAGGTCGCCGTCGCCTTCCCGCTGCTCGGCGTCATCATGGGCATCGTCTCGGTGGCGTTCGTGCGCACGTACTTCGCCGCCGACCGGGGCGCCGCGTGGCTCCGCCAACGCGTGCCGCCGGTCGTCGTGCCGGTCCTCGCCGGCGCGCTGATCGGCCTCCTCGTGTCGCTCTCGGGCGGGCTGCTCGTCGGCTACGGCCACCTCGCGATTCACGTCGAGATGTTCGGCCGGATGGCGTGGTACGCGCTCCTCGCGCTCGCCGCCGGCAAGATCCTCGCGACGTCCCTGACGCTGAACGGCGGCGGCTCGGGCGGCGTCTTCACGCCGTCGCTCTACATCGGCGCGGCGACCGGTGGCGGGATCGGCGTGCTGCTCGCGCGGCTCGCGCCGCAGCTCGGCGTGCACCCGGAAGCGTACGCCCTCTGCGGGATGGGGGCGCTGATCGCCGGCGCGACCGATGCGCCGATCACCGGGCTCCTGCTCGTCTTCGAGATGACGGACGACTACGGGATCGTCCTGCCCCTGATGCTGACGGTCGTCGTCTGTCGCCTCGTGGCGCGGCGCATCGAGCCCGACTCGCTGTACAGCGGATGGCTCAGGCGGCGAGGCGAGTCGATCGATCATCATTCGTCCGATCGCCTCGCGGGACTCCGCGTCCGCGACGCGTTCGATGCCGGTCCGAGGACGATCGCCGAGAACGCGCCGATGGACACGATCCTCGCCCACCTCGCCCACTCCGACCAGGCGGTCTTCCCGGTCGTCGATGCCCAGGGCGGTCTCGCGGGCGTGATCACCGTCTGGGAACTGGGCCGCCTCGCGACGTCGGTCGCCGGGACCGGCTCCCTGGTGCTCGCCGCCGATGTCGCGCAACCCTCGGAGTTCGTCGGGCCCGACGACTCCCTGAGTGATGCGATCCGCCGCATGGGCGTTCGCGGCGTGCCTGCGATCCCGGTCGTCGACACCGCGACGGGCCGGCTCGCCGGCTTGATCAGCCGGGCCCACATCGTCGCCGCGTACGAGCGCACCGCCGCGACCGCCGAGTCGATCGATACCGTCTCCTACGCGCCCGTGCCGGCGGATAGCGGGGGCTAACGGGCGGGGGTTGCGTCAGCGCGCCGGCCTTCCTATCATATTCTGAATGGCCGTTCAGAAACTCTCCGCCCCCAACCGGAAGGCCGAAATCGAGGCCGCAGCGATGGAGCTCTTCGTGGAGCGGGGGTTTCACGGCACGACGGTGCCCGAGATCGCTCGGCGCGCCGCCGTGGGGACGGGGACGCTCTACCTCTATCACGAGAGCAAGACGGACCTGCTCAACAGCCTGTATCAGCGGTGGTCGGATACGGTCATTTCCTCGCTCGTCGCGAGCGGTCGGGAGGCGCGGACGCCGCGTGAGACCTTTGCCTCGTACTGGAAGGCGTACCGGCGGTTCTGGGACGACCACCCGGGAGCCGCCAGGTTCCTCACGGCATTCGAGGCCTCGCCGTACCTCACCGCCGAGACCCGGGAGCGGGAGGCGGCGCTCCGACGGCTGCCGGACAGCCTCTTCGTCGACGGCATTGCGCGCGAGGTCTTCAAGCCGCTGCCGATCCCGATGCTCGTGGCGGTCGCAAAAGGGCTGTTCGTCGAGCTGAAGCGCCTCGAGGCAGCGGGCCAGATCGAGCTGACGCCCGAGATCTGGCAGGCGGCCGAGGCGATGGTCTGGGAGGCGGTCAGACGATGACCGGGCCGGGAGATCGATCGCCGCCGCGCCCCGGCGCGGCGCCATATCGCGGATCGGCGAGATATCTCCGGTGGCGGCCAGCGCACTACGTCATCTGTTTGTCGACGACAGTTACGGCAACTGCCTCCCTGGAAGACAGTTAGCCGCTCGTGCGGCTCCGGCCGCTCCGCCGTGGTTCGGTTGATGCCTTGGTAGCCGGTCGGATCGCAACCGGGGCGGAGGCGCTGGTGGGGGTGGCCGGAGGACGAGAGTTGGGCAGTGATCGCGAACCGAATAGCTGAGGTTGGGATATATCGTTCCGTCGCGGATCCGGTGCGAGTGCACCGATCGCGGGCGGACAAACTTACGCCGAGTGATTGAATGAACGTTCATGTGTCTAATGTTCGTGCACGGCCTGCCGCCGCAGCGTCGCGGGTCGCACCGGCGCGGGCATATCTCGATGCCCACGTCGCCGAGCGCGTCAGTCTCGACGCACTCGCGGCGCTGGCCGGGGTCAGCAAGTTCCACTTCGTCCGGCTCTTTCACCGCGTCGTCGGCGAGTCGCCGCACGCCTATCAGCTTCGCGGCCGGGTCGCGATGGCGAAGGCGCTGCTCTCCAGCGGACATTCGGCGTCGCGGGTCGCGCAGGAGACCGGGTTCGCCGATCATAGTCACCTGATTCGCACGTTCAGGCGCCTGACGGGGATGACGCCGACCCGGTTTGCCGTGGACAGCGCGATCGCCGCGCAGGCGATCGCTGATGTCGAGACGTCCACCATGTCGACGGGCGGCGTGCCGACCGACGCGGAGCTGGTGCCAACCTACGCCCCATCGACGTCGAGCGACCGCTGGGTGCGCGAGGCGAAGACCGCGGCGCGGTCACGCGCCTGGAACGCGGCCGGAGGCGCCGCGCGCGAGCGGGTTACGAGTGTCCGCGAGGAGCCTGTCGCGGGGTAGCGCCTCGCGGCCGCGGTGGCGCGGCGCGACCACCGCGCACAGCGGGCCCGCGACGCCGGCGGCACGCATCGGAGCAATAGCGCACGTCGGCCCACGTGCGCGCCCACTTCCGGCGCCAGGTAAACGGGCGGCGACAGACGACGCAGGTCTTTCGCGGCAGCTCGGCGTGACGGATCACGATGGCCAACCGCCTACCCGGCGACGGCGTTCCCCGAGGCGCGTCAGGGGGGAGCCGCGCCGCCGTCCGGCGCAACCCGCAGGATGAGCTGCGCCGCCGGTGAGAAGACGCGCGCGCGAATCAGCATCGTGCTCGTGAGCGCCGTCAGGCCCGCGCTCGCCAGCATCATCGCCAGCACGACGAACTGGTAGAGGGCGGCGTCGATCGGGCGCGCACCGGTGAGGAGCATCCCGGCCATCAGCCCCGGGATCCAGACGATGCCGAGGGAGCGGAGCGAGTCGATCGCCGGAATGAGACTCGCGAGGACGGCGCCGCGCTGGAATGGGGCGACGCTGTCGCGCGGGGCGGCGCCCAGGGCGAGTGCCGTCTCGATCTCGGCGACGTGCGCGAGCACGTCCGCCTGGAAGCGGTTGAGGGCAAGGCTGTTCGTGTTCATCGCGTTGGCGATCAGCATGCTGCCGACCGGGATGAGGGCGGCGACGCGCGCCTCGATCACGCCGAGCCACGCCATGACGGCGATCGTCGAGCCTGCGCCGCAGGCGATCGCCGTCGCCGAGATCCGGAACGCGCCGGGCACGCCGCGGGCCCGCCGCGCCGAGGTCGCGCCCGCGGCGCCGATCATGCCGACCAGCGCGACGCCGGCCGTCCACGCGGGGCCGCGCAGCAGGAGCGCCAGCACGGAGCCGACGGCGATGATCTGGACGAGGCCGCGGACGAGCGCGACCGCGACGTCGCCGGTCAGTGGTACGGTCGCGCGGCGCGCCAGGAGTGCGACCGCGAGCGCCGCCAGCGCGGCGATCGCCGCCTGGACCAGGCGGAGCGTCAGCGGATCGTGCGCGAGGGCAGTCAGCACCGGCGAATCGCCACGAGCCGCCCGGCGGCCATCGTCGCGACGCGGTCCGCCAGTCGCTCGGCCTGTGCGACGTCATGCGTGACGAGCACCGCGCTCACCCGCCGGCCGGTCGATGCGCCGGCGAGGACGTCCCGGAGCAGTTGTTCGACGCCCGCGCGCGCCGCGGCATCGAGCGCCGACGTTGGCTCGTCGAGGAGGAGCACGTCCGGCTCGTTGGCGAGCGTGCGGGCGACCGAGACGCGCTGCGCCTCGCCGCCCGAGAGGACGGCGACGTCGCGCTCGCCGAAGCCGGCGAGTCCGACCCGCTCGAGCAGCGACCCGACGGTCGCGTCGTCGAGGCGGCGTCCCTGCTGGCGGGGCCCATACCGGACGTTGTCGGCGACCGTGCCGGGGAAGAGCGCGGGACGCTGCATCACGAGGCCGACGGCGCGCCGCAGGGTTGGCGGCGCGATCGTCCGATAGTCCATGCCGTGCACCGCCACCGATCCCGCGGTCGGCTCATCGAGTCGATTGAGGAGTCGCAGGAGGGAGCTCTTCCCGGCGCCGCTCGGGCCGACGAGTGCGACGACGTCGCCGATGCCGAGGTCGAGCGAGACGTCGGCGACGAGCGTGGTGCCCGCCACGGTACGTCCGAGCCCCGTCAGCCGGAGCGCGGGTGTCACGCCGGGTGCCGCGCCCATTACGGCGTGGGTCTCACGCGTGCACCTCGGGCATGCGCCTCCGGCGTGCGCCTCAGCGCGTGCACGGAGCGGATGGGGAGACTGGCGCGACGTGCCTCTCGCGCGAGCGCCGAGGCGACGCCGCGCGCGAGCAGGGCGATCGGTGCGCCGCCCGCGAACGCCGATCCGATCGCGTACCACGTCCGCGCCGTGGGACGCGGTTCGTTGGAGACGGCGTAGATCGGTTCCCAGGCTTCGGGGCGGAACTTCGCCTTGAACGCGTCGACGCCGTCGAAGTTGTAGAACCGGCGACCGTGCGCGCGGGCCCACTGCATCGTGAGGCGCAACCACGCCGGCGCCGCGAGCGGCGGGATCCCGGCGCGGAGCGAGAGCGGGGAGAGCCCGAGCGTCAGATACTCGCTCCCCTCGGCGGCGACGGTCATCGCCGCATCCGCGACGAGCGATTCCGTCGTGCCGTTGGGCGCGCCGGGACCGCGCACGCAGTGCTCGAGCAGCCAGCCGCGGCGTTGCGGCACGGGCGCCGCGACGAGAAACGCCACCGGCTCGCCGTGTCGTTCGGCGACGAAGACGCGGCGGTCGCCGAGCGGCTCGAGGTCGCGGATGTCGACGAGGAATCCCATCGGCGGCAGACCGCGGGTGGCGAGCCAGTCATCGCGCAGCCGCTCCAGGGTGGGCAGGGCGGACGCGACGCGTCCGGCGTCCCACTCGGCGACGCCGAGTCCCTTGTTGCGGGCGCGGCGGATCTGGGCGCGGAGCGACGGCACGCGTTCGACGGTGTCGGCGAGGGTCGCCGGACGCCACGACGGCTGGGCGCCGAGAATGACGACGTGGGCCGGGGCGGCGATGGCGAGGCGGGCGGTCTCGAGTCGTGCGCCCGCGGCGAAGTAGCAGACGCGCTGTCCTGCGGCGGTAGCGTCGGCCTCGAACTCCTCGAGGACGCCGGGGAGACGGTCGAGCGCGCAGACGGGCGAGCCGGCGACGACGCGGACGCCGGCGTGGGTGACGTAGCCGGCGAACGCGTCCCCGCCCGTCGCGAACCAGTGCGTGAGGCCCCGGTTCAGCGTCTGGTAGACCGTGGCATTCCAGCCGTGGGCCCGGACCAGCGCCCGGGCCTGCTCCAGTGACATAGCTTTCCCCGTGGCCTCGCTCGACGCGCTCCTCGATCCGGTGCTCGATGCCGCATACGGACTCGCCCTCCGTCTCACGCGCGACCGTGCGGACGCCGAGGATCTAGTGCAAGATGCGGTGCTGCAGGCGCTCAAGGGGTTCGGCACCTTCGACCAGCAGCTGCCGTTCAAGCCGTGGTTCTTTCGCGTGCTGGTGAACTGCTATCGCGGGCGGCACCGGAAGTCGACCCGCGAGGTGGCGACGCTGCCACTCGAGGACGCGAGCGAGCTGTATCTCTTCGAGCGCACCGCCGGTCTCGGGTGGCACGGGGGACCGGACGACCCGGCGGTCACGTTCATGGATCGGATGACGGCCGAGGCGGTGGGCGCCGCGCTCGACGCGCTGCCGGAGAGCTATCGGGTGGTGGCCGTGCTCTATTTTTATCAGGATCTGTCCTACGCGGCGATCGCCGAGCAACTCGGCATTCCCGTGGGGACGGTGCGATCGCGTCTGCATCGCGCGCGCGCGATGCTGCAACGCCGACTCTGGCAGATCGCCGAGGAATCCGGTCTGATCGACCGGGCCGCGGCCGGGGGGGAGAGCTGATGGCACCGGATCGGTACACGTGTGAGGAGGCGTTCCGCCGCCTCGACGACTACGTCGACCGGGAGCTCTCCGCCGCCGAGCAGCAGCGGGTGGCCGTGCATCTCGAGACGTGCGCGATGTGCGCCGAGGAATACGTCTTCGAGGCGTCGCTGCTGCGGATGGTGCGGGAGCGGCTGGCGCGCATCGCCGCGCCGGCGTCGCTCAGGGCCCGCGTGGCGGCGCTGCTCGCCGACCGGTAGGGCGCGGGCTACAGTCCGAGCTACAGTCCGAGCGTGCGCGCCGTGGCCGCGGCCCACGCGGCGCGCCATCCGGTCGGTGGGCCGCCTGCGGCGTCGGCTGCGCTGTCGACAACGGACCGGGCGTAGTGGATCGTGTCGTCGAGTCCACCGACGCTCCCCATCCCCTGCACGCCGACGAGGATCGTGTCGGCGAAGATCGCGCGTGTGAGGCGCGCCTCGTCGAGCCGGGCGCCAGCCAGGCTCGCGCGGGAGAGGTCGGCGTCGGTCAGGTCGGCCCCGCGGAGATCCGCGCCGGTCAGCCGGGCGCCGACGAACGAGGCGCCCCTGAGCGAGGCGCCGACGAACCGGGCGCCGGTCAGGTCGGCGGATGTGAGGTCGGCGCCAGCGAAGTTCGCGCCGTCGAATCGGCCGCGCGAGAGGTCGGCCGCGAGCAACCGGGCGTCCGTGAACCGCGCCCGCGGCGCGGTCACCGACTGCATCACGACGCGGAGCGCCGTCACGCCGTGCAGGTCGGCACCCGTGAGGTCGGCGGCGAGCCAGACGGACGCGCTGAGGTCGGCGCCATGCCAGCGCGTCCCGGTGGCGTCGCAGCCGACGAGCGATGCCTGGCGGAGCCGTGCGCGGTCGAACCGCGAACCCCTGAGATCAGCGCCACCCAGGTCGGCGTCACGCAGGTCCGCGTCGTCGAGGACGAGATCGGCCAGCTCGGCGTAGCCGAGCATCGTCCCGCGCAGATCCGCGCCGGCGAACGCCGACGCGTCGAGCCGGCACAGCGCGCTGCCGGTCACGCGATGCCGGATCTCGATCATCGCGCGGCGAAGAGCGACTGGTACTGCCCATAGCCCTCGGCCGTGAGCGAATCGGCGGGGATGAAGCGGAGGGCGGCGGAATTCATGCAGTAGCGGAGGCCGGTCGGTGGCGGTCCGTCGTCGAAGACGTGGCCGAGGTGCGAATCCGCGTGCGCGGACCGGACTTCCGTGCGGTCCATGAGAAATCCGTGGTCGGTGCGCGTCGTGACGTTCGCCGCCTCGAGCGGCTTCGTGAAGCTCGGCCAGCCGGTGCCGGACTCGTACTTGTCGGTCGAGCTGAAGAGCGGCTCACCGGAGACGACGTCGACGTAGATGCCAGGGGCGTGGTTGTCCCAGTACGGGTTGGCGAACGGCCGTTCCGTCGCCGCCTCCTGGGTGACCGCATAGGCGATCGGGCTGAGCCGCGCCCTCAGCGTCGCGTCGTCGGGCTTGTGGAAGGCCGCGGTGCGCGCCGCGGCCGGCGCCGCGCTCGTGTCGGCGAGCAGCGCGGCGACGACGCGATCCTGCGCCGCGTAGTCACCCTCGCCCGCGTGCGTATAGACGATGCGGCCGTGGCGGTCGACGATATAGACCGCGGGCCAGTACTCGTTGTTGAACGCGTGCCAGATCCGGTAGTCCGGGTCGAGGACGACGGGATAGGTGATCCGAAGGCGGCGGACGGCGTCGCGGACGTTCGACGGCACGTGCTCCTCGGAGAGTTCGGGCGTGTGCACGCCGACGACGACGAGGCCACGGGCCCGATACCTTGCCTCGAGCGACTGGACGTGGGGAAGCGCGTTCAGGCAGTTCGAGCAGGCAAAGGTCCAGAAGTCGACGAGGACGACCTTGCCGCGCAGCCCGGCGGCATCGAGCGGGGGCGAGTTGATCCATTCACCGCCCCCGGCGAACCCGGGGAACTCGGGCGCGCCTGGCGCGGCGACGGCCGCGGGGACGTGCGGCGCGCGAAAGAGCGCGTGCGCGGCGCCGACGGTCAGCGTGCTGGCGACAACGACGGGGAGTATTCGCATGCCGGTACTATGTCGGGGTGCGAGGTTCGGTTCCTGCGTTCGGAATCCGTCCCGTGGATCCGCCCTGAAATGATATTGCGAGGACTGCGCGTCGCGTTATCATGACAAGAGCGGTTCAGGTCGTCGCTCATGGGAGGACAACGGTGCGTATCCGCGTCGGCTGCGAGTTTCAATACGAGTCCGACGCGCCGGTCCCGGCGGTGATGCTGGTGCGTGCCCGCGCCGATGGGTCGCACCGGACGGTCTACGAGTCCCGCTGGCTCGAGCCCGCACTGCCGCTTCGCGAATACCAGGACAGCTTCGGCAACCCGTGTTGGCGCGTCACCTTCCCGGCCGGCGTCTCGACGCTGCGCTACGACGCCGTCGTGGACGTCGACGACGAACCCGACCCGACCGTGCCTGGCGCCGTCCTCACGCCGGTGAGCGAGCTCCCGGACGACGCGCTGCTGTTCACGCTCGCCAGCCGATACGTCGAGTCCGATCTGCTGGCGGACGACGCCTGGGCGCTCTTCGGCCAGACGCCCGCGACGTGGGCCCGCGTGCAGGCGGTCTGTGACTGGGTCCACACCAACATCCGCTACGAGACCGGCTCGAGCGCGCCCCATCTCTCGGCTCGCGACGTCTATGCGAGCCGGGTCGGCGTCTGTCGGGACTTCGCGCTCCTGAGCGTCGCCTTCTGTCGCGCGCTGAACATCCCGGCCCGCTACACCTTCGGCTACCTCCCCGACATCATGATCGACCCGCCGGACGTGCCGATGGACTTCCACGCCTGGTTCGAGGCGTACGTCGGGGGGCGCTGGTACACGTTCGACGCGCGCCACAACGTGCCGCGGATCGGTCGAGTCGTGATCGGCTATGGCCGTGACGCCGCCGACGTCGCGCTCACGACCTCCTACGGGGCGCTTCGCCTCGTCAAGATGACCGTCTGGTCCGATGAGGTGCGCCCCGACGCCGTCCGCCTCGACGAGCCTCGTCCGTGACGCTGTACGGCGTGCGACAGCGGTATTGCTACACGTACACGGGCCCGGTCACCGATCTGCGCCAGCGGCTGGTCATGATTCCGCCCGACACCTACGGCGAGCAGTGCCTGCGCGACTACAGTCTCGATGTCGCCGGCGCCGACGGCGTGACGCTCGCGTGGGAAGCCGACCAGTTCGGCAACCGGGTCTGCCGCGTCGGTGCGGCGTCGGTCGCGACGGCGATCGAGTTCGTCGCCCGCTTCGAGGTCGAGCGCCGCGGGCCGACCGGCCCGCCGCCGCTCCGCGAGGACGCGGCACGGCCGTTTCGCGCCCATACGGCGCTGACGGCACCCGATGCGACGTTGCGCGCCGTTGCCGATCGCGTGCGCGCCGCGGTCGGATCCGACCCGATCGCACTCTCGACGGCGGTCGGCGAGTGGGCGGCCGGCGCGATCCGATACGAGTTCGGGGTCACCGGCGTGCAGACACCGGCGGCGATGGCGCTCGCCCTTGGCCGCGGCGTCTGCCAGGACTACGCCCATCTGGCGCTGACCGTCCTTCGCCTCACGGGGATCGCGGGCCGCTACGTCTCGGGGCACCTGCTCGGCGAAGGGGCGCCACATGCGTGGTACGAGGCGCTCGTGCCCGATCCGGCGGCACCGGGTCGGCTCACCGTCGCGTCGTATGACCCGACGCATCGCCGCGCGGCGGGCGCGTCGTACATCACCGTCGCGGTCGGAAGGGACTACGCCGATGTCGCCCCGACCTCGGGCGTCTTCTCCGGCCGATCGGCGGGGCGGCTCTCGGCGACGAAGGAGGCGTGGGTGCTCGAGACCGGCGACCGGCAGGACGCGACCCGTCAGGGCGCCGCATGACGACGGCCCACCTGCCGGCCTATGATCCGGGCGCGTTCTGGGACGAGGTCTTCGAGTCACCCGGCGTGGTGCGTCCGCATTACGCGTCGCTCGCGCGGCGGCTCGCCACGCTGAGCCCGGCGGACGTCGATCGCCGGCAGCGCGCCGCCGATCTCTCGTTTACGGTGCGCGGCATCACGTTTGCCGTCAACCAGGGTGCCGAGGGGGTCGAGAAGATCATGCCCTTCGACCTGATCCCGCGGCTGATTCTCCCGGACGAGTGGTCGCGCATCGAGCGCGGCCTCGAGCAGCGCGTGCGTGCGCTCAACCTCTTCCTGCACGACGTTTATCACGGGCAGCGGATCCTCCGGGCCGGCGTCGTCCCGCCCGAGCTGGTGCTCGGTGCCAGCGGCTACCGACGCGAGTTTCGCGGGGTGGAGGTGCCGCTCGGCGTCTACACGCACATCGTCGGCAGCGATCTGGTGCGAGACGACAGCGGCGAGTTCGCCGTGCTCGAGGACAATCTCCGGACGCCGTCCGGCGTGTCGTACGTCGTCGAGAACCGCCGCGTGCTCAAGCGGACGTGGCCGCAGATCTTCCAGGACTACGACGTGCGGCCGGTCGAGGGCTACCCGCAGGACCTCCTCGACGTGTTGCGGTCGATCGCGCCGGAGGCGGCGGAGGACCCGGTCGTCGTCCTGCTCACCCCCGGCGTCTACAACTCGGCCTATTTCGAGCACGCCTTTCTGGCAAAGGCGATGGGCATCGAGATGGTCCAGGGTTCCGATCTCTTCGTCGACGATGCGGCGGTCTACATGCGCACGACGCAGGGCCGCCGCCGCGTCGACGTGATCTATCGGCGCGTCGACGACGACTTCCTGGACCCGTTGACCTTTCGTCCCGATTCGATGCTCGGGGTTCCGGGGCTCGTCGCCAGCTATCGGCTGGGGCGCGTCAGTCTCGCCAACGCGATCGGCACGGGGGTCGCCGACGACAAGGCGATCTACGCGTATGTGCCGGAGATCATCCGCTACTATCTCGCCGAGGAGCCGATCCTCGCCAACGTCCCGACCTACCTGCCGACGCGTCCGGCCGATCTCGCGTACATTCTCGAGCATCTGGCCGACCTCGTCGTCAAGTCGGTCAACGAGAGCGGCGGGTACGGGATGCTGATCGGCCCGCACGCGTCGGCGGCGGACCGGGCGCTGTATCGGGACCGGATCCTCGCCAACCCGCGGGGGTTCATCGCGCAGCCGACGCTGGCGCTGTCGCGCCACCCGTGCTGGGCGGAGGACCACCTCGAGGGGCGGCACATCGACCTGCGGCCGTTCCTGCTCTTTGGCCGGGATGTGAAGGTGACGCCGGGCGGGCTGACGCGCGTCGCGCTCCGGAGCGGATCGCTCGTCGTCAACTCGTCGCAGGGCGGGGGCGGCAAGGATACGTGGGTGCTCGCCGAGGGGGCCGACTGATGGCAATGCTCTGTCGCGTCGCGGAAGACGTGTACTGGATGAGTCGCTACGTGGAGCGCGCGATCGCCGTCGGGCGGCTGATCGACGTCACGTGGCATCTCGAGCTCGACGACGGCGACGCCGCCGATCCCCGTCGGCTGCTCTGGGGCCGGCTGCTCGCGCCGCGGCCCAACGACGGCCCGCTCCCCGAGTCGCTGCGCGGGACGCCGGACCCCCACGCGGTGCGCTACTGGCTTGCGTTCGACCGGGCCAACCCGCGGTCGCTCGTCTCCTGCGTGCAGCGCGGGCGGGCGGCGGCGCGCGGCGTGCGCGAGAGCATTTCGAGCGAGATGTGGGAGGCGCTGAACGGGCTGCATCTGTCGCTGGCGGACCCGGAGCTGGCGCGCCTCGTCGAGGATGACCCGTACACCTTCTACAAGCGGATTCGCGAGAGCGCGCAGTTCATCCAGGGGCTCGCCGACTCGACGCTGACGCACGACGAGGCGTGGCATTTCACGCGGCTCGGGACGTCGCTCGAGCGCGCCGACAACGTTGCCCACGTGCTGGCGCTGCAGGTGCACCTCCTGCACGACTGGGGACGGGACCACGCCGACGAGACCGTCCGCTGGCTCGCCGTGCTGCGCTCGTGCGGGTCGGCCGAGGCGTACGCGCGCTTCTACGCGCTGCGCGTCGACCCGGCGCGTGTCGTCGAGTTCCTGCTCCTCAACGCGCAGTTCCCGCAGACGGTGCGCTACAGCCTGCGACAGGCGTGGGGGGCGCTGCAGGCGCTGAGCGGCACGGCCGCCGCGACGCCCGCCGCGCGCGCGCTCGGGCTCCTCTCGGCGCAGCTCGACCACGCCGCCGTCGACGAAATCCTCGAGGAAGGCCTCCAGCCCTACCTCTCGGGCGTGCAGCGCGACATCGCGCGCATCTCGGACCAGCTGACGCGGGTCTATCTGCGCGACGAGCCGCAGCCGGGCCGCCTCATGCCGGTGGCGCGCGCGGCGATGCTGATGGCGGCGCAACAGCAACAGCAACAGCAACAGCAACAGCAACAGCAACAGCAACAGCCACAGGACCGTTCTCCGTGCGAGTGAAGCTCACGCATGTGACGCGACTCGAGTACGGCGGCGATGTCGTCGAGGGGGTGATGGACGTCCGCCTCGGCCCGTTTTCCGATGCCGATCAGCGCTGCGACACGTTCACGCTGCTCGTGACGCCGGCCGGCTCGGTCCGCCGCTATGTGGATGGGTTTTCCAACGTCGCGCACCTGATCACCGTGGCGAAGCCGCATCACGTCCTCGAGGTCGTCGCGCACAGCGAGGTCGCGACACTGCTGGAGGATCCGTTTGCCGCGCCGCGGCAGGCGCCGCGGACGCCGGGCCCCTGCGACGTCGGGGACTATCTGCTGCCGTCAGCGCTGATTCCCGCGCGTGCGGCGCTCGAGGCGCTGGCGGCGCCGTTTCGGCCCGCGACGCCGGCCGAGACGTTTCAGGCGGTGCGCGGGATGTCGGAGCTGGTCCACCGCACGTTCGTCTACACGCGGCACGTGACGAGCGTGACGACGACGGTGGACGACGTCCTGCAGTCGCGCACCGGCGTCTGCCAGGACTTCGCGCACGTGCTGATCGGTCTCTGTCGCTCGATCGGCATTCCGGCGCGCTATGTCAGCGGCTACACCGTCGCCGACGGTGCGACGGAGCCCGAGGCGTCGCACGCCTGGGTGGAGGCGTACACGCCGACGCACGGATGGCGGGGATTCGACCCGACCAACGATCTGGTCGCGAGCACCGCGCACATCAAGATGGCGGTCGGGCGGGACTACGCCGATGTCGCCCCGACGCG
>Ga0116229_10000473_pt1 | contig 53020 bp, 49 predicted proteins | sample S1TSphgellanicum_3_FD_87313 | JGI IMG/M metagenome (GOLD analysis project Ga0116229, IMG submission 87313) | Host-associated microbial communities from peat moss isolated from Minnesota, USA - S1T2_Fc - Sphagnum magellanicum MG | ecosystem: Host-associated > Plants > Peat moss > Unclassified...
AAGAATGTCATCACTATGTATAAAACAGATCACAAATAGGTATACTCTTCAACTCTTCATCTTCAGAACATATACTCCTTATCATTCTCACCATCTAACACTATTGGAATACCTTTACAACAGTCTTCACATCCTCTATCCTATTATGCCAAAAGTACCTTCTACATATTTCAACTAAAGTCCTTTTTTCTCCGAAATGTCTTAGGTCTTTATGCATTTGGACTACTAGTCCCATGCGGTCTTCTAGCCTTGGCACAAACAACCCTTTGAAATAAAGTGATTGATCCTACCAGTGGTAGTTTAGTATCCTTTTCCTTGCTCTTTTAGATTCCACAGGATCAACAGTGTCTCGTAGTATTCCTTCTTGTAATAAATTCATGCAAGTTACATCCTTCCATATGTCATTATTTCTTGTGTTTGTTCCACACTTATCCTCCTCTTTAGAACTTGTAGAAATCAAGTCATGTTCACCAGATTCAAACAGTTCTTGGGCTGCCAACACTAACTCCAATTACTGTCGTTTATCATAGTAATGAGGTTTCCTTCTCTTCAGCATCACTCTTACATCATCGTCTTACATAAAGTCTCCCCCTTTTGTATTTTCTGCCTCATATGGAACAAGCTCCTTGGGCTGGTCTTCCTCTGATACAACATTAACCACATACAGCTGATGGCTGCTGGCATAACTACAGTGGTTGATACCAAAACAACACGCATGATGTTGTGCAAACTCCTTGTCCAATCTCTTGACACCGAGCCATTCTGTTTCTTTGCTAGTCTAAACAAAGAGAATCTCCCCTTCTTCTTAAGGTGTGTCAGTTTGTGTATTTCCAATGTCCTGGATTTTTTCACTGAAGTCATCATCATCCGTGGCTGGTCCAACTGGATTCCTACTCAAAGCATCAACATTCGTATGTCTGAGTCATGGTCGATGTATTATTTTGAAACTAAAATCCTGTAGCATGTAAATCCACCTGCCTCTCCTGCCATGTGCATCTGACACGGTTACTAACCATTCAAGTGGTTTATGATCTGTGCACAAAATGAAATGATTCCTGTGCAAGTACTACCTGAAATACATGATGCCCCATATTAGTGCATAGCATTCCCCTTCCAAGGGATGGAATTTTCTTTGTGCTTCCGTTAAACTCTTACTGGTGTAGGCCACCACCTTTTCAATTTTTCCCTCTTTCTGTGACAATATAGCTCCAACACCTTTGGGTGACTAGTCAACATCCAGACAAAATGTTCTCTTGAAATCAGGTCGTATGAGTACAAGCGCATCAACCAGTGCTACCTTTAACGCTTAGAATGCCTATTGACAGCCCATATCCCACACAAAATCAACATCCCTTTTTGTCAACTCAAATAGTGGAGCTGCCAGTCATGAATAACCTTGGACATAATTCCGGTAATACCCTGTCAGACCATGGCCTAGAAATGTAATGCTCTTTGTAGCAAAACAACATTTGTTTGGGTTCAATTTTAGGTTTACTTCCTTGAGTTTGTACAACACTGCATCCAAATGTTGAAGATGTTCCTCAACTTTCGCTGTGCACATTGAGATCATCAACGAATACCTTCAGGAATTTGCTACCCAAGTCCTTAAAATCCTTTAACATAGTTCTGGTAAAAGTATTGGTTGCATTATTAAGACCGAATGGCATGACTGTCCAATCATACAATTTGGTTTTAGTGATCAAAATTGTCTTCTTCATGTCTTCTAGAGCCATTCGAATTTGCCAAAAACTAGACTGCAAGTCTAAGGCGGTAAACCATGATGATTTTCCCAACTGGTTAATCACATCATCCACGAGTGGCATTAGAAATGAATCCCAACGTGTTTGTGTGTTGAGTGGTCGATAGTCTCCACAGAAACACCTACTCCCATCCTTCTTCATTGGTAGAGTTACCTGACATGTATACTCAGAATTATTGGGCTTCATCTTGCCCAAATCCACCAGGACATCAATCTGCCTTTTCACTTCTGCCTCCTCCCAGTAGGATAATCGACCAAGAGATACTTTGCAAAGTGGAAACCCTTGCGTATCCACAAAATGTTCCCCAATAGTGCAACAACCTAGTTCACCCTTGTTCCAAGCAAAAACATCTTGGTATCGCTCTAAAACTTTCTAGAGTTGTTGTTGCTTCTTTTCATCCAAGCTAGTGTCAATCTTGATTCATTGACAGATCTCCTTCCATCTAGTGTTCATTTCATCATGGTTGGATGATGCCAACTGATCAGTGGGGCTGTAATCAAGGTTGCCATCTTTTGTTTAAAGAACCTGAGATTCTCTAGCAGTGTTAAGATTGTGGGGGTGTGGCCTTGGTTGGGTTGCTGTAGCAAAAGTGGGATAGCTGCATCATGTGTGGATTCATACATGGCCTGTCTACTTTGCTCTGCATTAGACACCCATCTCAACCAGTTTGTGTAATCATCCGCATCTGTGATTTCTTCTTCCATGAACCCGTCAACTTGCTCTTGTAGTATCAGTTGCAGAATCTCTTGCGGTCCTTCTAACCTTACCAAATCCTCCAATTTAGTATCCCTAAACTCATCTTCACAATCAATTTGTTTCAATTGACAAGACTCCCAATCATAATGTTCACTACCATCAATACCAGTATTTGAATCTAAGGTAGATGCATCATCTTCTTTGGTCATGACAGTACTATCCTGATTGGTATCCAGTCATAATCATCATTAATGTGTGTGTTTTTCAAGATAGTCGTAGCCTCTTGCATCAGAGCTTCTGAGTTCATCCTCTGTAACAAATTCACTTTAGTCAATGGCAATACTTCCACATTGGCCCTTGGACCATGCCTTACTTGGATTAGGCCTCATTCCACATCCACAATTGCACCAATCTTTATAAGAAAATCTAAACCAAGTAATACATCATAAATGTCTATATCAACTACCATGAAGGTCATAGTGCATTGCACTCCTCCAACCTTCACTAGTACTTCGTCAATCCTACCAAGGGCTTGTGTGACAACTTTTGACGCTGTTTTATAAGTTTCAGATTTAGTAACAAGATGAATTATGCCGAGTTCTCTAACTATAGTGGCAGCCATAACAGACATGGAGGCTCCAGTATCCACTAGTCCTTCAACAACATAGTTGTTGATCTCCATGAGCAAATGTAAAGTCTTGCTTCGATGGGTCTTGTTGATGCAGATCTTCCTCAGTGCTAGAACCGCAGACACCATTGACACCTGATTTTTAGTTGCCTCTAAATCCCTCTTTCGCCTTGCCAACCTTACCAAACTTTCAAGGTGTTCCAGTTCCCTTAGAATCATCAGAATGGTTTCCATAGGTGAGAGGGAGATCTTTCCTTTTATGAAGTGTGCAAGAATCTTGGACCTGACTGAAGTGTCCCAGTTTGCACCTATTCCATCTCCTACAACTTCAAGGGTTGGTACAGCCCCTCCTGGTGCTACATCAATAGGAACCCTCCTTGTAGGCACTCGGGTGTAAGAGAAAAGATTCTCATTCCCACAAAGCTTGTTAAGTTGTAGCATGGTTGCCGCTTCATCATTCAGCAACACCTCCAAAAAGTTTGTTGCTCCAGAATATGACTTCCCATCTTTGGGCTTCTTCCAACATCTATCTTCAGAATGCCTTAAACTTGTGTAGAAGGTATATTTAATTCCACAATTCTTTGTCCTATGAGGCATATCGCACTTGGCGCATTTTGGCCATGGCTCATTTAACCTTGGACAGGTGGTGGCCAAATGGTCCCCTCCTTTGCAGATTTGGCATCTTCCAAATACAGTGGAAGAAGATGTTGCTTTTGGATTGTGTATAGTCCCCTTGAAGAAATTGATAAGCGTGTTGTTTAATGCAGTGACCTGTTTCTCCATTATGGTTTCTGAGGTCCCCTCTTCTTGTTCCTCTTTCAGAGGTTCATAGGGAGTCTCTCCAAGCTCGCCCAAAACTCTCTCTAGTTCTGTTGCAGCACCAATTAACTTTTCAATATTTGTAAACATCTTTACCACACACAATTTTCGAATTTTTAGCTTCAATTTGACCATAAATCTTCTTTTCTGCTCAGCATCTTATATCCTGCCCCTTTGAAACAATTTGTCAAGACGTTTAAAGTATTTCTGAACTCTCTCCTTGGGTTCTTGTTTAATGGCATTGAGCTTCATCCTGATGTCATCAGCATCTACGTCCCCATACCTCTGTACTATCAGAGTCCTCAACTCAGCCCAATTGGCTGGTGCTGGTTGCAACCTCCTGAACCATTCCTTGGCCCTACCTCTCAAATTCAGCTTCGCAATCTTGAACAATTTGTCTGCATTCAAATTTTGCACCTCAACAGCCATGGTAAGCCTCTCTACCTAGTCATTGACGTCTTCATGATCTTGTCCCCAAAACAGTTCGTCCCTCCCTTGGGGGCTAGTCATTTTGCAAATGTTCAGCTCCAAGCTAAAGTTGCAATATTTTCTTTTGCACAAATGTCTTCAAACCACATTCAGGTACCCAGAGTCCTATCTAGTTTCTCATCCCATTTTGCTCCTGTTGAGTGTGAATAGGACCAATGCTATTGGAACAGAGATGTTAGTCATTGAATGCATGAGGTCCAACTCCCTGTTTGGATAGATCTTGTTCTATCCTCCAAACATGCCACTGTCCTAGAGAGAAATCCTAACAGCACTGGTGACCACTTTACTTAGACTCCAGAAGCATCAAAATAGTTCATTTCCAGATTTGTAAACCCCAAGGATTTCCATTGATTCTTGATCCTAATTATGACTATTTCACATTTGAGATACTAGGTGCAACAAACTTTCCTTCAAGAAAGAGCCAGTCGTGATTCAATTTGAAAATTCAGATTGATCAACTTCTGCTACTGGTCTTAAAGGTACAACATGAGATGGAAAAGTGGAAAAACTTTGCTCATCTGTGGATTCTTGTTGGAATTGCCATCCTTCTTCTAGATTGCGCCATATCCTCCAACTTATGATGCGAGACCTTGATCCATAGTGTTCCACCCTAAGTAGGTGATCTCCAATATGAAACAAGTCTTCCACACTAGGAATGTACAATCTGGTAAAATGGTTGAGCAAAACAGCAAGCTTGGGAATCCAAATGTCTCCAATTCTAGGTACACTACACTGCCTCTCAGGAAATGAAGGTGTTACTATACGCAAGGTATGAGGTGTAATAATATTGTGTCTGTAGCTCTGAGGTTGACCTCCATCCCCTTGCTCCATCCTTTACTTTCAACCAAACTTGAGCACGTGTATAAAAGCCATTATGAACTACTTCTACTGCCACATCCTCGATTCGGGCTTCATTTGGGTCTATTCCTACAACTGTTACTACGCCAAAGCCCAAGAAATGCAAAACTACCGCTCCTATCTGTGGTCCATCCTGCCCCCTTGGATAATCGAATCTAATGACTATTTGTTGCTCACGAATTTCTTGCATTACCTCATCTATCCCAACCTCATCTGCACTAAATGATGACATGATATTTCAACTACCGTCATACCCAGACATCCGCAGGTTCTACTGATGTCACCAGATCTGAACCTGACTTTGATACCAAAAGAAAGAGTCCACAATTCCTCTACTTCTTTCATAAATCCACTCTGTTAGAATCTCAGTAACTCCTCTCCTATCAAGTAGGCAGTATTACAACAATCCTATTATGAGGTCCCACAACTTCTAACCCTCCATCCTTGGCTGGTTCCTTAAAAATATGCACACATCAACCTATCCTAAGTCTACTACAATAGTATCCCTTGATTTTTGCTGGAAACAGTGGCATTCTTGTATTGTTAGTGCAAAATGTTAATAGGGTCTAGCTTGAAGTCAGAGCTCTCAATGTTCATTCGGTCTATGATGAGCTGCTAATTCCCTTCTCCCCCTTTTCCCTTTCTACCTGGGTCAATGAACACAAATGCTTCTGCTAGGGTTTAACACGGATCAATTTCTGGGCTTTACAGAACAATTGAACCGGGTGCACCAAGTTGGTTTGCAACTATTCAAGAAGGGTTTAGAATTCTATGAAAAACAATGGATCTATGAATGTTTGCTGTAATCTTCAATCCGACTTCTCTGTTTCAATCACATTCTGCCCAATCCCAAGGATACCCACAAAGAGGTTTCTGGCTCCTACTCAGGTGTTATGAACTACCCATTGAATAATCCAAACAAGGTCTCCCCCCCCCAAACTTCTACAGATGCAGTTTCTATATGCATTTGATTCTACAGCTCAGACCACCTTTAAGTGTCATCAACCTTCAGCATCAACCCTTGATTAGTCCTAATTCTAACCAGAACATAGAGCCAGCCATCTTATAGTTACTAGCACAACAGAAGAAAAAAAAACCCAACAACTAACTATCCTGCAAGCTTTTCTTTTACCACCAAAAACTACCCTCCTTCTGCCTGTCAACCTCCCTCTTTCTCCTTCGAATCCCATTTCTTATCCTTGTCCACCTTGTTTCACATAACACACAAGCAACAAACCTTCCAACTCACAGTCACTAACGAACAAAAGAAAAGATAAACCCCGCTGTTTGCATGAAGAAAGTTGACGGTGGGTTCATCTCCTAAACCCTAAAACGAATATAGCTTTCACACTACAGAAACCACCAAAAAACTCCCTGTCTGATCACACCACAATCTTTTGTGTGGTAAAAGTTTTTCTTGTTATTAATTATTTGACATGTAATGTTTCAATGCTTATATTTGCACCTATGATTCTTAAGACATTTTGACAATTCTTATAGCATCTCGATATATCAAAATGAAATTAATCTTGATATCTGAACCAAATTAATATGTAAAAGTTCAAAAAATCTCAATACTAGTATAAGCATCTATTTTCAAATGAACATGCTTGAATTGCTGATTTTGATTCTGGCGTCACTATAAAATAAAAAAAAGCCATTTTCAACTTGGGTTCATCAATTTGGGATTTGTAAACATTTTATTTTAAATTTTGCAACTTCCATTTTGAGTACATAGATGTTTTGAAAAGTGCAAAACCCAAGTTGTTAAACCCAAATCATGTCAGGGGGTGAAAAGGCATTTTTTTTTGTTGCAGTGTGATTAGTAAGAACAAAACCAAAATTGGGTTTGATTTTTGGAATGGGCACAACAATCTAAACATGATTTTATTCTCTTAAAGAATGGCACCCAGGATTGGGTTCTTGGCTCTATTTACGAGTCAAACCAAAACTGAGATTTTTAAAAAAAATGCTTAGAACCCAGGGTTAGTTGGAGGTTAATTGCTGGTATTTAGTCTGGTTTAGTAACAACTGATTCAAAAACGGGTCTGATTTTAAGAACCGACATTGGAATTATTTTATTTTATTTTATTGTTAAGGAACCAACTTGAAATTCGAATTCCCATTTCCATTTATGTGTGGAACTGAAACCAAGATAGTTTTTTTTTAAGAAAAACAACTGGAAAAGTGGAACTGGAGTTTCTTCATAAAAGTAAGGAATCACCCAACACTGATACATATGCCCAAAACAAAAGGAGTGCACCACAAAAGATTTACCCCCTCACAGTCGGGAATGAAAAGGAAAACAAAAAAGCACAACACTAAGAGAAGAACCAACAAATGGAACAGGAGCAGATAGAGCCAAACACATGTGCAACACATGAAACGAGGAAGGTCAGTTGAAGAAGACCCTTCACATCCATGTTGTCCAAGCTAAACTCCAAAGCTTGCATCACTCATCATGGCCACAAATCAAGAATAGAGCCTTCTACTTATGCAAGTAGAATACTGTTGGAGCGCAATGAATGAGGCCAGCCAAAACAAGGGGTTGGAGATGGAAAGTGCAGTCAAAACAGAGGTACACATGGACCACAGATATAATGTAAGAACTATTTTCAGCTCACTAGAAGTTACACCAAGAGCACCATAGACTACTCAATACTTAAGACTGGATAACATAACATTATGTGGCGGCAGAAGTTAACAAACAGATGGGTCCATCAACATGCAAACTGATAACAACTGCACATTCTTCATCATTCAAGATATGGCAGTTTGGGATGCACCCAAAATCTGGCTCCGACTTCTTTTTGCAATAAGACAAGAGGACACTTGTGAGGGGCAATAATTCCAGCTGTTGGTGGGCTTCGTACTAGCTAGCTTGTACGAGATACTTCCATACAAAACAGACCTTTATCAGAGTCTGTGGATTATTCATCTCTGGGACACACTACTCATGGTCAGGGATATTTCAAAACGGATTTCATTTGGCATGAGAAACCAGAAGATTGCAGCCATATAAGCTAGGCCCAAGCTTATCGGTTCCAAACACGGAGATATATCTTCTTGTGTAAGTTTACCAGTTGTAATTTGTTGATGCATTCATCATCAAAGTGTGGTTGTGTATAATGGTGAAAAGCTTAATTTCACAACTTCATTACCCACTCGCTTTGGGTGCTGAGTAAAGGGAAGAGTGGCCATTCCCCTTACAGAGCACACCAGTGTTGGACGGGTCTTGACTTTTATGAAGAGGCTCCGGTTAAAAGAATGGTTCCGGTTCCCCAAGAAGATGGAACGCTGGGTTCAGTTCTCAAAATATATGTATATATTCAGGTTTTGATTCGCATTCTAGTTCTTGAAATCAGACCCAGTTATCTCAGTAATCCAGTCTGAAATCGGCAGTTAACTGCCGGTTAAACCCCAGTTCCAGATATTTTTCCTCAGAAATAACTTATTTTCAGACATTCTGGCTGCAGTTTCAAATCCAGATCCAGTTTTAATAAACCAAGTTCCAGTTGCAGTTCTGATTTCAGCTTTTACTAACTGGAACCAGAACCAGCATTCTAACTGGCCAAACCGTAGAGTACTCAACCAGTGGGCAGGCAATTCTTTGATTTTTCTAATAACCATCAGTTCTGGGCTTGTTAAATGACTTGGGAGTCCAAGAACTGCTGTTTCCAGGTTTTTCAAAACAGTCTGAATTGTAAGACCCACTGGTTATTTCAAAATCCTCAAAGAACCCCTGGGTTTCATGAAAGAACTGGCAGTTCTCTGGGTGGTGTGTTGACTTTTCCAAAAAATTGAGAATGGGGATTATATATCAGAACCAGGTAAATTGATTTTAAAATAACAATGCCTATATTTTAAAAATCCATGTATGTGAATTTTGAGAACTGTGATTACCGACCCTGAGTATGGCCTGATACCCAGTGAGGGTTTGGTGCAAGTTTCAAATAACCGCCTAACTAACTTACCGCCTGCTTTGTGAAAGTGGTCACTTGTAATGTTGTGCACTTCTTTTGATTTTGTCAATAACCTCTGCTTCCAGTTTCGAAAATTTTAGAAATCAGACAATAGAGTTATCCGTTTGGCAAACACGGCACCAAAACCTTCAGTTTGGTCATACAGGGGGTGAGATTTTTTAAAAACCTGCAAAACAGTACATTAGCATTCAAGGGGCGGGGGTGGGCCGGGGCTGGGCTACACTCAGAAAACCATCAAACTGAGTTTCATCTTGTCTTTCCTTTTTCCTGAGCGCCTCCACTCCTGCTACATATATTTTCATTGCTCCTACCTATACTACATACTGTGATTTAATAAAATGCCTTCACTTTGCGGATACCACTGAAAGAGGGGATGGGGGGTGAAAGGAGGCCCAAAGACAGGGTGACCAGAGGGTTACTTTACGGATAAGTCTCATCTTCTGCTTCCAGTTTGTTAAGGTTTTTAGAAAATGAAGAACCTCCTATTCCAGTTTTTAAATTTTTTTCAAAGAACATGTGGTTTTCACGAAAGAAAATGGAAAAGAGCTGGTAAAGAGCTAGAAGATTCGTATGATGAGTTCTTTGAATTTTACTTTTTTAATCAATTTATATATTGAACATTTGATTTTTCAGAACCTGCCAACATTAGTTTGTAAAAACTAGACTTACAGGTAGGTTCAAAAACTAGGCATGTCAAGGTTGGAGTTCCTGATCAAGTTATGAGATATCAAAATGGCAGCTTAAATTAGAATTTTGTTGAAATCAAATTTGGATCTAGATTACCTATGCAATCACCTCCTGACACTGAAACCCAAACCCCAACTGAGATATTGTTTGTTTTAAAAAACAAGCTTCAGTTCTCTAACTCTAGTATAATCACAACTTTTTAAAAAGCAATGGTCAAGCCTTGCTTTTTAAACAAGGTAGCCATTTTAATTGATTATACATAACTAATAATATGCAATGATTTGTCTTGGGCGTTGTGCACTAGTTGGACAAATTTAAATGGAATCAAACTAATCTTAAACTAATGAGGCTCCAATTTTCTTGAGAAGTTTTTGGACATGAAGGTTTTACAAATTCAAAAAATCATTCCTAGAAGAGCACCAAAGGTTTTTAATTTTTTAAGTTTTTGAGAACCATCAATCAAAGGTGACCTTTAGTATTCATTACTTCTTTCTTGGTAAAAGAAAAAACCGCGCATCTTGTCCTCACCTTAATAAAGGGGCTGATGCGGTTGCACAACCCTCCTTTCCTAAGGTTTGGACCAATGTTGTGAGCGGATTCCATTTGCAAAGTTAAATTTAGGGGTTTAGGTCTAGGTTCTTGTGACCGAGACCCAAGTTGTCACCCTTTTGTTAGAACCATGAGCATGGACCTCGACTTTTGCTAGATTCAAAACACATTAATAACACAAGGTTAGGATCTTTAGGCAAGAAAGCTGGTTTTTAAAAAAATAAGGGTCTATATAAATAGGTTGAATCTTTGAGTTAAATACTAATTTTATTTAGTTGTTGAACTTCATATTTATATAGACCCTTATTTTAATTTGTTATAAAACTTTGTAATCAATACAATCTCTAGCATATTAATTCGGGGAGAGTATAGTGTGTACATGAAATCAAACCCAATTTTGAACTAGGCCTGAAAGTTCTTGAATTGAAAAAACATGCTAAGAACAAAACCAAAAATTTTAAAAATTGGAAGAACTTGGTTCAAAACCTCACCCAAAGGTCCTCCAAATAAATTTTATAATGTCAAAATTGGTACTAAAAATTTTGCATTAAAAAAAAAAACAAACCTACCAACACTAGTCCAAACCAGTGTTGTGTCAATATCTTGTTTTGATATATCTTTGTATAAGACTAAGAAAAATTATTTACCCATCAAATAAGGTTCTGAAATTGGGTCTAGGTTCAATTCCAAAATTGGGTTTGGTTTTAGCCCTAGTTTTGAATCCTAAACCAAGACAAGTTTCAAACCCAGTTCCAATTTTGGAAGTGGATCCAAAATCCGACCTAATTATAGTTTGGTTTTTACTAACCAAGACTAAAATTACCCAACACCAGTTGGACAGCGGGGTGGGTGCCGACATGGTTTTCCATGACCAATTAAATAGTCTAAATTGTTGAACTACCATGCAAATGACCCACATAACCTTGCGTATTGCAACTTTCACTTAAAACTAATAAAAACGTGTGATTTTTTGTGAGTTCAAACCAGTGTTGGGCAATTCTCAGTTTTCATGAGAAGCATTAGTTTTGGTTCTCATAATTATTGTAAAGAACCTATCAAGTTCTCAAAAACAAATTTGAAGTTTTGAAAACTGTTTAAAAACCTTATTTTCATTGGTAGTTTTAAAACTTTAAACCATTTTTTAACTCAAAAGAGAAATCCCAACCAATTTTCAATCAAGTTGATTTTCATAAATTTTTGAACAAGCAAGTTTCAAAATGGTTTTCACAACTTAGTTCTCAAAAGAAATTATATATTAAAATGAAAATAAAAATTACTTGCAAAAGCATGATGAAAATGCACAAATTCAATTTTTTTAGTTTCAAACTTCAGCTAGTCAAATTCATATTCAAATTTTTTAAACTCCTTTTTAATATGTTCATCCATCTCAATAAACTTTAGTAGATTATAAGGAGATTTGCAGCCAATTCATTGGCCATTAAATGTGTTAACAAATATTAAAATTTCCAAGTTTTTAAAAAGTATAAGCCACATTTCCTTAGTGAACATGTTAGTTTTTAAAAAAAAGCCTTTTAGTCTCTATTTGTGATCCAGCAATTATTCCTAGTATTTGTTGAACAAAAAAACTAAAAGTGGAGAAAATGAAGATTTTCATGTTTTTGTCACAATTGCAAAGGACACTTAATCTCTTTGATGTCCACTTGAAATCTCCTAAAAATCAATAACTCTATATCAACTAATTCTTCGACTAGTTTGTTTACAATTTTATTCATTTCAAAAATATCCAAACCAATCTTCATCAACTTTTTTGGTCTACAAATCCAATTTCACAATTTGCCATAGGATGTAAATGATGATAACATTTCAAAAGCATATCATATTTTTTAACAATTGACATGCCTTATTCATGGCAAACAAAATGAAACCACCGAATGAAAAGTTTTTAATTTTGGATCTAACATCAATGAAAGCATGTTGTGAGTTTTTTTTTTCGTAACTTTTCAAAAATGAAAGGAAAAAATCAAGCACACCACACACTTCTTTCTTAATGCTAAAGGCAAATAATGACAATTCAATCATAACACTAGATCATCATCCATCCATTACAATTCCAACTTCCTTCACCTTATAACTCATTGTGATGATAAAGTTTAAGGCATCATTTAGCAACCAATGACCTTTGAACTTGTTTAAAACACATTGAACAGTAACAACAAGAGATAAGAAATCAACAATTGTTTGAAAAACATGCCAAATGAAAGAAGGTGGAACTTCATTAGAAATATGAACAACAATTCGCAAGCTATAACATAACACAATGGTGTTTCAAAATAATAAGGCCTCCTAAAACAAGTTTATTTTGCTTACAAAATATTCACTAAAATGTTAATATGTATATATTTAAAAATACTACAAATTAATTTACAATTAAAATTTTTTTAATTTATTTTTCTGAAAATTACCTTTTTTATATGAATATTAAATTCTATTGGATATATTCCAAAATCAATATAAGCCTTGTTCCACTCCTACTTACATTTCTTAAATTTTTGGACAAATTATAAACTTTTGCAAATCAAACTAAGTAAATTTAGTGAAAACATATATCAAGTTTTTGCAAAAAAAAATTCTTCTATTATCCCATATTGGCATGCTTTGGTAAATGCATGACCAAAGCAAGTGCCTTGGAAACTTTCCTCCTAATCAAAAAGTTCACAATTCAAGATAGATTTTAATGTTAACATCATTGTATTCAAATTTGCACCTTTATCATTCACATGTGCAATAATTAAATTTCTTAACCCTTATTCATCCAACAATTTAATTAAGTTTCTTGTGGAGGCCTAACCTATGGTTGCACTTGCTTTAAACAACCCTATTGTGATGTGTTTTGGTTACCCATCCATAACCAAAAATCTAATGACCAAGGCATGACCATCACATGTTCCCTTTGACCACAAATCAAAATTGGTTGTTGCAAAATAACATTCTTTCAATTTTGGCAATACATATTTTTATTTTATCTCTTCCACCAAATTAAATAAAACCTTTTGACATGAAAAAAAAATTTAAAATGGAAACACAACTCTTGGACATAAGTGAATCGCAAGATGTTTCAACCATGTACTTTCCACAAATTGAATAGGTAGGTAATTTTTGACAATCAAAAGGCCAAGGTCTTGCAAAAATTATTTTGTTGCTTATCATCCTTCTTAAAAGGATCATTGGCACCAAAAAACTCAGATATTTCAAAACTAAACACATTATGTCTCTTTTTTGCAAGCAGAACATGATCTACATCCACATGTTTTTTCATGCAATTATTCCATTTTTAAATAATACAATATGGGTGCTATCATAATTAAATGAGCCAAAAATCATGTTGGACGACTAAAAAACTATCAATTTTTTCAAACATATTTATGTAATGTCATTTTAATGTCATGTTGGTCAATGAAATTTGTGTTAAATGATTTATATGAGTGTTGACTTATTTTTTTAAATCATTTAATTTAATAAATTGAATTTTGGTTTTGAGTTTAACACCCCAAAATCAATTTTATAACACACTAGGCTAAAGATTCTTTTAATAAAAAAAATTTGATGGGAATATTTTTGAAATGATGATAACCTACCATCCACATTTGAAAAGCACTCATAATTTTTAAATTGTGATACTTGAATTTTTTTTTTAATTCAAAATATAATTTTAACATTTTCAAATTTGAAAAGACATTTGGTAGATGTAAATAGGTCATAATGTGTACGACATATGAACAAAGTTGTGGCTTATGATACAAAAAACTAAAACTTAAAGTAGATATCATATTTTAGCTATGATCATTTTTCAAGATGAAACACAAAATCTAGTAGAATTTGTGAATTTTTAGAAAATTCATATTTACTCAAAAGAGTTAACAAAAAATACATAATTTATTGAGGCAATTATAAATATTTTTAGGAACACATTTTTGCAAAAACAAATCCTTCAAAAAATCATTTCTATGAAAAAATCAAAATGTTCAAAAGATGCCCATTTGTGGTTGAATCCTTTTTCATCACTAGCTCATTTGATTATGATTACACCCATATAATCCCTTTTTTGTTCTATTCTTGGATTAAAATTGATAGGATTAATGTGACAAAACATATAATGCATGATTTGAGGTTTTTTTCCATCAACAATGTTATTTTCATTTACAACATATAAAAAGCAACATAATGCATTTCTATCATGGGGTTTCCATATTTCTCTTTGCACATGTGCAATTGTTGCAAATTTAATTTTATTCTTTTTTCATCAATAGCATTGGATTATGTCCATAACTTTTCTTTTTTTTTGGTAGTTATTATCAAAGATTCTTCTTCCATAAAAACTTGATTGGGGAAAATATCACAAAATTCATTTTCTAGTATTATTTCATTTTCATTTGCCTTAGAGTTTTCCATTTTCCAACAACAATTTTCATAATAGATGTAGATTAAAATGGAGAAATTGACGCAAAAAAATGTTTTGTCAAAACATATTTAGAATGTGTTTTAGTGTTTTATGTTAAATAGTTGTTACTAATTTATGAATTTCTTTTCAAAATCTAAACATTTACAAGAGAGCTCATTTCTAATCGTCATGTCAAAAAGTTAAAACAACAAAAAAAATCCAACTTCTTCTAGTAGAAAAAAAATCCTTGCAAAAATTAATAAACAAGTAAAAAAATTAGGGAAAAAATAACAAACAAAAAAGGAACAAAAAAATATGAATTATGAAAGAAAAAATGAAAGAAAAACAAGAAAAAAGTCAAAAAACATAGAAAAACATTTCAAAGAAACACCAACAAACAAAAAAAGGTGAAAACAATGGAAATTTTGAAAAACAAACTTACAAGTTGAATTGAGCTTTGAGTTTTATAACTTTAGTTCCAACACTTGCAAAAGAGATCTTGGGGAAGGGATAAATACTAATGTGGACAAGGAAAGTAACCAACTACATAACAACAAAACATTGAAGGGATTAATGAATCAACAAAGGTAAACTAAAGGGGTATTTGAAGTAGCATAAGGGGGTAATCAAAACAATGGTGGAGTGAAACAAGAGTAGAAAAGAGCAAATAGCAAGGAAATAATGACACAATGAAACAATGGTGCAACAAAGCAAGGGTAGAACAAAACCAACAATAATGAAATAAAGGCAGATTGAAACAAATAGTAGTGAAACTAGAGAGTGATGAAAAAGGGAAAATGAAATGATAGAACAACAAAACACATAACAACAAATCAATAGAGCAACAAAATGTGGAATAATGAAGCAATGAAACATGAAACAACAAAGCAACAAAGCACAAAGCAATGAGGAAATGGAGCAACGAAACATGGAACAACAAAGAAAAGCATAATGAAACTAAGGAGCAACAAAACATAGAACAATGAAAAAGGGTGTAGTAAAGCCAAAGAGTCATGAAACATGGAACAATGAAAAAAAAATGACAAATCTATGGAACAATGAAACACAAAACAATGAAAAAAGGTGCAGCAAAGTTAAGGAACAATGAAACATGAAGCAATGAAAAAGGGCACAACCAAGCAAAAAAGTTGTGAAAACCATAGAAGCAAAGCAAGGAATAGTGAATAAAGGAGTAATGGAGCAAGGAAAAAAAAGAAATAAAGCATGGAGTAACAAAATGAAAAGTAACCAAACACAAAATAGCAAAGATAGTAGATGGAGCAAAAGAGCAAGGAATCAACAAAGGGAAGCAAGGAAGTAGTGAGATGAAACAAAAAGGCAATGAAGCAAAGAAACACCCAATTTTTTTTTTTAAAAATGCAATGGTGCTAAGCGAAAGCTTGGCCCCATTTATATTTTGCTTGAGGTTGCTATTGAGCAATGACACCGTCTAAAACTAAAGCCTAAACCTAACATTTAATTAAAATTGATATTTTTTTTCCATATCCTTCCAAGTTTTCATTGAAACAATTTTCACCATAATGAGAACTAGCAACCAGGTTTTCATAGCAAATATCATTACTAATGATACTCATAAGTTTTCATTTTGAAAACCAACCTGAAACCTGTTAAGGTTCTCACCAAAAAAAAAAGAAAAAAAAGTTGAGAATCCCGCAACGTTGGTTCAAATTTCAAATGATAATCTAATTCTTCCAAAACTTTTAGTGAAGAACTTTTAGTCTTGTATGGTTTTGCTTTTTTTTTAACAGAAATTAGTGGAGCATAGATAGGATGGGCTTCTTAGAGAGGATAACACCACTGTTGGCTAGTAATTGCTTTTTTTCATAAATGGTTGGGTAGGTTAATATTTTTAAATTTTCTGACCACGTATGCACGCTAACAAAATCAATTTTAAAAAAAGAAATTAGATTCACCAATTATCAATTTCAAACTAATACCCCCCATAATCAATTTACTTGATTTTTTGGGTAACAATTGTTGGTTACTACCTAGGTGGGGTAGGTTATAGTGTTATATATATATATTTGATTTATGTTTTTTAATTTTCTATTATAAACATGTTTAGGGTTTGATAACCTGCCTAGATGAAATTCCAATAATCATCTGAGTAAGGGTATTAAAATTTGAAATTTCACTACCTAGCCCATAAAGGTCTTGCCAGTTCTTGGAATGCTATGTACCAGATGGGTAGGTTATCTATCAGTTTTCAAAATTTAAACCAATAACCAGCAGATGGGGCTATTGATCCATGACCCAATAGATAACCGGGTGATTTTTTTTCCTCAATAACCGACCAACACTGGATAGGAATGGTCTGGATCTTACTAGATCCCTGTGCTCTAGACTTTTGTTAGGGAGCCCTGAGATTCAATTGTTGTTGGAAGCTGATTCTGTGAGAAATATTTACCTGTGAGTAGGTAGCTTGCATGTGGAAGGAGCATGTGATGTGGAAGAAGCAGAGCTGGTGGCAGCAAGGGGGGAAGATATGGTCTTCCAGTTTTGCCTAAAAAATCAAGTATCAAATGATTAGTCTTTGCATGAGTCTCAAATCAGTGGCTGCTGTTGAAAGCTTGATAAAGAACAAGAAGAAGAAGCTTGCTTCCAGGATTGAAATGCCTAATGTGTACTGAGGGTACAGTCCATCGTGTCCATTTATAGACCAGCTCCCAACAAGTACAATTAGACACCAGTGGGGCATACATATGACTTTTTGCAAGCTTTGATTGGAGCCAGGGATTGTCATACCTGCAATCTGGGACCCTTGGGTTTTGCATGGAGTAGTTATATATCAGATCTGTTGGACTTGTTTTGGCATGGACATGATTGACATCAAGAATGCCTCTTCACTTGTGTGGTGTGCGTTTCCAATAATGTAGCAGGGGGCAAACAACGTAAAAATGAGGTAGCCGCACATGACCGCCCATCTGCTGGCAAAATCAGCCCTCACTTGTGGGTGGCAATCAAAACAAGAAGGAAAACAATGTAACGTGGGAATAGTGCTCACCCATGACAGCCATCAGCTGGCAGATCAGTGCCCTGTCCAGTGGTAGATGAGGCACCAGCTGACAAAGGGTTTGCATGATCATCCACTTGGCTCGTATCTCAGAGCCCTCCCATTCATTTTGTCATTATGTGCCCAAAACAAAATGGTATAGTGGACAACAGTTTACAGTGCAAATCATTTTCAAAGCTAGGAGTTCTTAATGTAAGCACACTAACTTGACCGACCTCTCAGGGTAAGATTAAAATTTTGTATAATTATAGTAATGAGGTTCTTTAACACTATCAACTTACGCACCTTGGTATGCAGAGTGGCATATTTTGTTTCGTGAGCTAGGTAGGCTTGCGATATGATAATGCTTTATGTTCGACGACATGTTGTTGAACTTGGAGGGAAGCTCGTAATTTGAATATCTTTGATCCTAGAAGACCTTGCTAGATACTATCTTGGTTTTGGCCTCTTCAAAGCCAGGATCACATTTTTCTTAAAATTTTGCATCTGCCAATTTGACTACTTTGGTCGAGGAGGTCAGCAGGTCATCCTCAGTGATGACAAAGTTATCTGTATATTTTTTCATGTAGCACTTGGATGTCTGCCTGAAAGGGGCTTTTGTGCATTTTAATATTATTGCTTTAAGATCATTGAAGACAACATTAGCTAAGAATGGGGACATCTTACAATCTTGCAAAGTAGGCCCCTCAAAACTTATAAGAATGAGTGTCTAATTGATATTATACAATGAGGTCGACTGCCAAAAAATCAAATGCACCCAAGATGAGACCAAGCATAAATTTGGAACTCCTCCAACTCCAAAGCCGTTATCAAGCACAAAAATCAACAAATTTTTTAATAAAAGAATTCTCCCCATAATAGAGTTATCCGTAAAGTCAGGCGATCAGGGGGCGAGAATGCCAGTTTCGGCATAATAGGGCATCAAACACGTAACTAGGAATGAAAATTTTACGAAAGGAAATAACTGGGTCCCAAACAAGTTTTCCCTCCAATTTTGGTGGTGAACTGAGTTTCATCCCGTCTTTCCTTTTTCCTAAGCGCCTCCACTGCTGCTACATATATTTTCACTGCTCCTACCTGTACAACTGCTATAATTACTGTCGAACCTTGTGCATTAAATGCTGAGTTTCAGCATTTGATACACAGATTTAATAAAATTTACTTACTTCGCAGATACCACTGAAAGAGTAGATAGGGGGTGAAACAGAGGGTCACTTTAGAGATAACTCTAATGCCTCATCGGTATAAGTTCAAAGACAACATGAGGCATTTCAAAAAACAGTATGCCTGCACATACATGTGTTTCATTTTCTGAAATGTCCCAATGTGGGATTAAAGTTCTATAAGCATACCTCCAAATACACTAAGAAAATTCTCAGGGGTTTTTACAAGCACAGAACGGTTGTCCACGATGGACAAGGAACAAGCAGGAGTGCTCTCGAACAGGTTTACCATCTAACTCTGCCTGATCACCAACTAACCGGCTAAGTGGACCAAGCAGCAGATGGCTATCATGTGCACAGCCATAGAGTGCATATCCCTCTCTGCCTGCATTTGGAAAAGTCTGAACTTGAATAGGCCCACCTGTCAGCTTTGGATGTATGTATTATATACACCTAACTATTCATAGATAACACATGATCATTCATCCACATAACAAATTATGTGTAGAATACGGCCCCAAGGTTGTGTCATTTTGGAAAGAAGGGGCTTAGGACAAGGTGGTAGCCAAATAGGTGTAAGAAGCCTCATGTAGGCATAAGGTAACTCCTGACCTTGCTTGCTCATGATCTACTTATGTTTAGGCTCATCCAAACTTTTGCCTTGTGCTTTGTGTATAGAAGAAGGGTCTATTAGCAAACCCTTTCGAATTTGGGATCCTTTCAAAGTCACCAGATTGAGGAGGGATTGAAAATTGGATAGGGTTTGTTGATAGATCCTTTTCCTACATAAAAGGTTGTCATGACAATGATGTTGTAGAGGGATCGCGCTACAGTGACAAGGATAGTGAAGAGAGACAAATTATTGAATAACTTTCACCCAATGATAGTTACTCTGATAGGTTGGAGAGTATGTTCGGAATTATGTAAATTATTGTTCTTGTGATATCATCATGATGTCATATTATGACGTGAGTGTACAGGATTTTTTCAACCTAGTGAAAGACAAAAATATACAAAACAAAAGAATTCGACAGTGCTTCACGATGGGGTAAGTCTCAAAGGTGGGGGACATTCCTGAAATATGGTGCCAGACTCAACAACCCTCCTCCTTCCTAGGCCCTTATCTCAAGAATGCCTCCCCTACCCCCTGGGACTTACATTACACACAAAAAATGGAGCCCTACAGTTTTCAGAGCATAATGCAAGCAGGGGCAACTCTGGTCTCCCCAGGCAGTGTCAAGGATTACTGTTACCAGGAGGAAGGTTAAAAGGGACTTTTTTGACACAACACCTTTGTGTGTCTCCTAGAGCCTCTATCTAAACTCCCTGCAGGAATGAAAAGCTGGGTTCCTTCTGCAATGTAGTAGGAAGAGCCCTAGCTTTTGACTCCCTCTATGAGAAAGCGGGATTTCCATATGAACTCTCTGAAGGAAAAAAATTTGGGCTTATTTCACACTGAAACAAGGAAACAGAGAAGTCAACAACCAGGCACTTACAGAAGTTCAGAAATTGTCTGCAAATGGGTGTCCAATTAAGAAGCTTGGTGTTGTTACAACCATGTCTGACAGAGGCAATACTGCATCAGGCCAGAAAAAGTCTGGAAATGGGGTGACCAATTAGGAAGGAATCTTGGTGTAAACCCTAAACCCAGTGTAGATCATCAACCCAGTGACCTGCATGGATGGGCATCAACTTAACTGCACGTCACATAGTTAAAAAGTCTAAGGCTCTGAATCACATGATCAGCTAGCTATGGGGTCAAGGAGTTCTAAACCATAGATTGTATCTAGAGAAGGGATCATGGGGTGCAAATTTGTTTGTCCAGGTTGAAGTTTTGCAGAGGAAGACTAAAGCATGAATTTGAGGCCCAAGAGTTCGGTCTTTGGCTTGGTGGGTGAATGAATCATCCATATGGGTCTTCTTGACTCTTTTTGTCTCCAGTCCTCTTGCATATGTTCCACATGGATACACTCCCCAATGGAGCTAATCTGGCTAGTAACCCATGATGTTCATCTCATAGGACAAGAGGGTTCCAAGCAAGCAAGAAAGCAAGTTGTAAGCTCACCTCACCTTCGCTGCAACGTGAGCACAAACTGGTTTGGAGACTTGATGAGCGAGTCTCTGGCATTATGTCTCTGTGATGCAAGCTCCACACGACTTGTACAGTTGGGGCCCTCATGATAAGCTTGAGCTCGAGCTTGAGCTTCTTCCCCCAACTTCTCGAATGTCCCCAGCTATAGCTTGAAATGCAGGTGAAAGAATCTTGTGAGAGGGGACAAACAGGGGAGAAAGAAAGAAACAAAGAGAGAAAGAAGAAGAAGAATCTGAAGAAGAAGATTTAGCTGGCGCTTACAGTTTTTGGGGATGAATCTTCGCTGTAGAGAGTTCAAGGAGCTGATCATAATACTTGAAGTTGCGTCACCACGGCAGCCTCTAAGCACACGGTTGTTGTTGGACCAGCAGCAGTGGAGGAAGAGTCTAACACGGAGATCGAGGAGAGCTGGCCGCGGGGTATGGCGGTGACGACGACGACGACGACGACGACGACTGTTACAAAGCCTCCTACAGCTGCTTATGAGAAACAACCAGCTCAGGGCACAGCAGCTGCAACGATGAACATGGCTGGCGGTAGACGACCCTCGAGGTCCAGTTTCTTGATGAAGAGGACCAATGAGTGGTACCTAGACTTTTGACAAAACCCATTCAAGATGCATTCCTGAGCTACTTACTTTGACAGCTCTACTGATCTTTCATGATTCGGGTTACAGTACATATACATTCATGTACTATCCTAGAAATCAAAATTTAGTCTTTGTGCTCATGCAACGTCAATGTAGAAGAAGAAGACTCTGACCACGCAAGTTTGTTGCCTTGGCGATTTTGCAGGGCACTTACTACAGATGTCCCCAGTGATATTGTTGTTGAAGCTGCTGGCCTCAGCTTCGCACTTCACAAGGTAGATACATGTGCAAGAATCTCTCTGGATATATATACTCAGGGAATGTAGTAGGATTGTAGTGCAGCTCCTGGGGATCAGTACTCCAGATTGTTTTGATCTTCTGCATGTTGTCATTAACTTTCTGCCAAGCACCGAAGTTGTGATTCCTGTGCAATTCATGTGTTCTGCTGCAGCTATCTGAAGATTTCACCCTGGAAGTCCGTTTTTGTTTCTCTAGAAAGCAAGGAATGGATCTGAACTGCAACTAGAAGCTTCCGATGATCTCGCTTGAACCATGATCCGCTAATCAAGGTTATGTTGTTCTCTATGGACATCATGTGTCCGTGCTGCAGTTTCCACTGGTGGCACGTTGCGGCCGCATAAGGACGCTGATATCCACAAGTGGAGAATTAGACAACCGTCTACTGCAGCTTCCAGATGTGCCAGGCGGTGCAGAGGCGTTCGAATTGGCAGCCAAGTTCTGCTACGGTATCAACTTCGACATCACCATCTACAATGTGGCGTTGCTGCGTTGTGCTGCGGAGTACCTGGAGATGACAGAAGCCTACGGAGACAATAATCTGATAGCGCGCACAGAGAAATTCTTGTCGGAAATGGTGCTGCTCAACCTGGCGGATTCCATTGCTGTGCTCCATAACTGCGAGAACCTTCTCCCTTTTGCTGAAGATGTCAAGATCGTTAGCAGATGCATCGAGGCGGCAGCAACCAAAGCATGCCGGTATGTACGCCCAGTTCTACTCATGCCACAGGCTCACATTGCAGACTGTTGACCCAAGTTACAGATGCATAGTAGAAGAAGAAGAAGAAGAAGAAGATCTAGATAGACTTGTACCAAGTCTCAGAACTTCTCCTGCGCGGCATGCATATGCTTACAAGACCCAAGACCCAATCTCGTGAAGCTTCTTCTTACGAGACTCGGACATGCACTTGCCTGCAGGGAACAAGGAGCTCATATCGGCTTGATCCGCGCATCAGACTATGGCGGAACTTCAGGCCGCTCCGACTTCAACTTCAACTTCAACAGAAACACTCCCAGAACTCCTTCGGTAGACTGGTGGGCTGAGAATCTCGCAGTCCTTCGCATCGATTTCTATCAAAGAGTGCTTGCTGCCATGAGATCCAAAGGCTTGCGTCCTGAGAGCATTGGTGGCGCCATCATGCTCTACGCCCACCGTTCTCTCAAGGGTCTTCACAAGATCAAGCAGACCGCGCCGCGCAACTCTGATGCAATCAAATGGTCGCCGAAGTCCAAGGTGCTTGAAGCTTTCGTTTTCTTCTTCTTCTTCCCCGTTTGAATTGCTCCTCAGGAGAACTTCCTGCAGCTGAATGCCGCCTGAAAAGCTCTGTGCACTGGTTTTGCTGCCAGAGCTCTAAAGACTCTGCTCCTGGGGACTCGGGGTCGCTTGTAGGTCAATGATACTACTACGGCGTTGGAGCACGAGCTGCGGATGATTGTGGAGACGATAGTGAATCTCCTGCCACCGGAGAAGAACGCCACTCTTTGCAGCTTCCTCGTCGGCTTGCTGAGAACAGCTATCATTCTAGACACAACTCTGGAATGTCGCCTGGAGCTGGAGCGACGAGTGGGAATGCAACTGGAGCAAGCAACCCTTGACGATTTGCTCATCCCTTCTTTCTCCAACACTGGAGATCACACGCTGTTTGATGTCGACATTGTGCACCGTATCATCGAGAATTACTTGCAACAAGACGAGAACGAAGATCATGAGCTCCAGGTAATAATTTCTTCATGGAGCTCACGCACAAATCGCAAAGGTCTGAGTTTTGCAGCTGTTGGGTGCTCATGACTCTGATGAGTCTCGATCATCATCACATCTTTCCTCTCCTCTGATCCTCTCAGGAGATGTCCATAATATTGTGAGCTCCAGCAGCAGGTTATGATTCCATCTAGATCTTGGTGCAATGTTATTCACAGGATGTCCAAACCATGTACGAGTCATCGGATGACAGGGACGGCGGCGGCGGGGGAGCAGCAGCTCCACTACTACCGCTGCAAACTGCAAGTTCTATCAAAGTTGCCAAGCTTGTGGATACGTATCTTGCCGAGATTGCGCCGGACGCCAATCTCAAGCTTTCCAAGTTCCTCGCACTTGCGGAGCTGTTGCCGGACTACGCAAGGACTGTTGACGATGGATTGTACAGAGCTATTGATATCTACCTCAAGGTAGACAATTTCTTCTCTCCCCTGCCTGCCTGCCTGCCGGCATGATGCATCTGATCACCACCCACCACGTACGTTTTCTTCAAATCTTTTTCGATCAAGATCGAGTTTGTATGATCTAGACAATCAAGCTTGCTACAGTTTTGCACAGTTTCTTCATGATGCCTGCTGAACAGCGATTGATCTTCTCCTTTTTTTGTGTCAGCTCAGGCACATCCTGTATTGACAGAGGCGGAAAGGAAGAAGCTTTGCAAGCTAATGGACTGCCAGAAGCTATCACAAGAGGCATGCACGCATGCGGCACAGAACGAAAGACTTCCGATTCACGTAGTTGTGCAGATTCTCTACTTCGAACAACTACGGCTACGCAGCGCATTCAAAGCAGCAACTGCCGGTCCTGGAGCTGCTGCTGCTGCTACTTTCCAGGACTTTCAGACAGGAGGCAGCCTGAGCATGATGAGCTCTGATTTAGATAATCATCATCAACATCATCATCATCATCGCTCAGCGACAGGATCAGCAGCAGCAGTACAATGCCAAAATTTTCACAGCTCTCAGAGAATACCATATTTCGGAGCCCTCAGCGGTGCAACAGCGCCTGGAGCTAAGGATAACTATGCATCAGTGCGGAGAGAGAATCAAGAGCTCAAACTTGAGATTGCTCGGATGCGGATGCGAATCACCGATCTGGAGAAAGATCATGTGTACATGAAGCAGGACATGGAGAAAGGCAACAGGAATAAATTCCTTTCTTCTGTTTCCCGAAGGTTCAGTAAACTGAATCCCTTCGTGAATCGAGGCGGTAGAGATTCCAGGAGTTCTATGATGAGCATACACAATGCTACTACAGGGTTACAAACCCCAGAGATGCGCCGCGACGCCGCCGCTGCGGCTGCTGCTGATCTCCGGAGGCGACGCCACTCCATCTCTTAGTACTTACTAAGCTCCTCGGCGCAACTGTTGTTGTAAACGACCCTTGTGTTGTACAAAACTGTCGCAATTTTACTGAGGGATCAGTCGATGATGCAGTCAGTCTCAGGACTTGTTTCCCATTCCACACATCTCTGCAAGTTTCCAGTCTGTGTCTGTGTCTTTCTCTTCTTGTCTTCACCATTCGTCCAGCCATGATCAATTCAACTAGGACTGGACAATTCTTGAACAAATTTCTCTCTCTCTCTCTCTCTCTCTCTCTCTCTCTCATGCATGGCCTCACTCCCATCATCAGAAATTTCTCTGTTTCCTGGTCGACTTTGTTCAAATGCATTCCCTCATGTCCTTAGTTAATCTGGATTTTTTTAAAGTTCAGAAAATTTAACAATTGATCATTTGGAAGGAAGGTGAAAAAATTGGAGAAAAACTTTGATTTTTGAAAAGTTCAGAATTAACAATTGATTATTTGGACTTAGTTGGAAAAATTAGAGAAAAACTTTGATTTGAGAGTCTCTGTAAATGATGCAACAATAAATTTATTAATTATTTTTATTTTGTGTCACTAGCTGGTCACAGTCCCACTAAATGATGCAACAATAAATCTATTAATTATGTTTATTTTGTCTCACTAGATGGTCAGACAAATGAAAGTTAAAAGAATGTTTTGCTCCATAATTCTCAACTTTTAATCCCAACCAACAAGTTAGAAAAAGTTCAGAATTAATAGTTTAGTCCAAAATTAATTAAATATAAGACATGATTAGTAACTTAACAGGTGAGTTCATCATCCTCTGCAAATTCTTTGCACCCAATTGAACAACTTTGTGTGCAAGATTTTGAAATTAGAGGTCCAGTTTCCAAGTTCTAAATGGACACTTGAGTACACACATAAGAAACAGATGATCTACAAATATTTTGTGAGAACTTTTGACACTTTCTTTCTTGTTGTTCAGGGTCACTTTTGACAATCTTCCACACATCTGAGCTTATACTTCACTTTCATTGCTCATCGTATTAACATATTTAGCATAAGGACAGTTGTAGTAGACTCGAGAGCTCTAGAGAGAAAACTTGCCAAATCAAGAGCATATTATACCACAAGGTCCTATTGTACTGATTATGAATTTAAATTTAACTTGTTTTGTAGCTGCAAAATTTTTACAGTAAGTTGGGAATCAGAGTTAAATTCATCAAAGAGGAAGGAAGTGAATAAGGAGGTCAAGGAGTGGGTGTGAAATGAGAGAGATTTTTGGAGATCCATGTTTTATGGTAGGCAGGAAACTCAAAGGGCACTAGACCTCCTAGAGGGTTCACAAAGAGATCATGGGGTTGGAGCAGAATACAGACCACAAATCATTAGTCAGATCAGGAGGAGGAACACAACACAAACCAGAAAGACCAGACACAAAAACACAAATTGCTGATGGCAGAGGACTAAACTGCAGATGGGTCTTTCTTTACCTTGCAAACACCAAATTGAGTAAAAGGAATTTAAGCTTGGTTGTCTTCATGGAGCCCACAATTTTGCCTTATGACAACACACAATTGTATATTGCTTGCTTAAGGGACTTGCAATTTGCGTCCTGTATATGGGGCAAGCTCATCAGAACTCATCTCATCCAAATTGACCTTTTTCTTTTCTCCTCACCACACAATAAATGTAGCATACAGGATTGAGAATTAGAGACTGGTTTCATCTTGTCTACGTTAAGTTCAATCTTTCTCCATACAATATCTGCTCATCATGATTGCTCAATCTCAGTTGCACAGCATTCATTTGTTCAGGAAAAATCCCAAAATTCCAAACATGCATCCAAATATTCAAATATATTCTGTTTCACATGCCAAAACCCTAAAATGCATGGGAGTTGTGTAAAGATGTGGAATGTGCTCAATTTCTTGATGTACAACAGCACCTTTTTCAATCTTTAAAGAGGTCAAGCTCAGACAAAGTCAGGAGAGAGAGTCTTACAATGAATTTTATATCCTGGCAATCCCATGCCGAGGCTTCGCAACTTTCTCATCAAATTCTTCTTTATTAATTACCATCATTGATTCCTAGAGAGTGTGCATTCCACAAACACTCTTTTTTCCATGGCACTAGGAAAATCTTTGAGGTAGTGGTGTTTTTTACACAGGTCGTGTTACTTACTTTTCTTGTGATTAAAACTAAATTGACAATATTGAATATTCTGGGCAAATGGAACTGGTCTCACATTTTCCCAGTAGGATAAACTCATGTACCTTAGAGACTATGTAGTAGTGTAGGGCCATAGTGTAGGGGACATTTGGTCACTTGTTTGTGTAATTTCGATGAGTATAGCTAGCCCAAGCCTTTGTAAGTCGGTGCTATTTTGCCACTTTTGAATGAATGTATCTTGTTTGAGGAATAGGTATACAGTATACATATTCTAGATTATTGGGGTTTTTGTTTTTCCTTGTTTTCTTCCTCTTTTTGAATTTTTGGGTTACTGAGCACCCTGATTCGAAAATAGTAGGAAGGAATGTGGGAAGGTTGTAGAACCAAAAATAATTTGTAGTAGAATGTTCACTACATCTCATACTTTTTGGAATTAAAAGAAAGGGAAGAGGGTGGAAGGGAGAGAGGGAGGGGAGGGGGGGAGTTGGAGTGCTTGGAGTTCAAAGTATGAATGCTAGAGTATTATTTCCTAGTTGTTTGGAGTACATTCTCTTGCTTCCAGATTAATTCACTATCAATGCACAAACAATAAAATATCCGCATATGTATGTAGGGTCTATGGAAATTAGGTGGTTTCAGATATGTGACCAAATCACATGCTTGGCAATAAATCCCTTGACTGAATGTTGCTTAATGGTGACAAACAAATGTAGGTATAGAAATTCTGCCCATCTAATGAGGTGATGCTATGTGCACCCAATGCAAGAGACCCAGGGCTTTTTCTTTCAAGGGGAGAGTGAGGTTTGATATTTTGGGGTTTTCTTTTTCCCCCTTTTTTTTGTTTGCTGTTCCTAATGTGTTCCCCAAGATGTTCCCAATTGCACCACACTTTTATCCCATATGTTTTGCCCAAAGTTGCCCTTTTTTCACTTATTAGTCTAGCATGTGCACTTTGCTCTAGTGTGGACTGGTTGCTCAACTAATCTTTTCTTTCAAAACAAGTTTTGTAATTTCAATTAACTTTCCAATGAGAAAAGCTATTCAATAATTAGTATTTGAATTAAAATTAAGAATTTGAATTGATTTGAAGTCACATACAATGTCATCCAATATTATTTCATTTGAATGGAACTTAATTCCCACAAAATGAATTCATTTTTCCATTGGTTGATTGTCACTGGCAGTGTGTAGGAGTGCAGAGCCCAAGTTAATCAAAACATGAATATGTACCCTAGAAATGGTGTGTTATAATCAAAATTGTTCTTGAGACAACAACACATGTGTATTACAATCTGTTCAACATGCATTGCCAACTATTACTTTCAATTGAACTTCACAAGGGTTGGAAGAGGTGTGAGTAAAAATATCATATGGAAAAAAAGCTAACAAGAAAGTTGTTCTAAAAACTTAGTTTTCAGCATGCAAATACAACACTTGAAACAAACAAGCAAATTTTGGTACATAAGAAGTACATGACAGCCATTGAATGATCTTGCCTTATCATCAATCCACAAATACTTGGCCAATGCTGGGCGCCTCCTCATCTCAACATAATGCATTATGCTAGAACTTGCAAGTTACATCTTTGTTCCAAACTTGTTCAACCCATTTTTGCCTCACTAAGCATCCCTTGAGTGAAATTACATGTCAAGATTGCCAATTGTGGAGAAGCTTGGGGTTACTTACCAAATCAAGGCCTTGACTTAATTTGTGAATCTTAAATTACTTTCACTTCATGGTGTATGAATTTTTTTTGCATTTGCAAATTGCACAAATTATTGGCCAATTGTTAGGTGTATCAAATCTTGACGCAATGGAACTGGCAGTTGCTGGTTACATCTTTGTTTCCAAATTTTTCAAACCCAATTGCTGGCTTTCTAAGCATCTGTTGAGATAAATCACACATCAAGATTGCCAAATTTTGGTCTTCAATAAATTTGGATGGAAGCTTGTGATTACTCGCTAAATTGGTTCTTGATAAATTTGTAGGGAAGCTTGTGATTACTTGCCAAATTGTGGTTTTGACTAATTTGTGGAAGCTTGAATTACTTTGCCTTCATGGTGGATTCTGTTTTTGCATTTGCATCTACAGCAGCTGCCCTAGCTGTATCTACTATCTTCTTTATATCTTTTGTGGTATCTGCCACTATGGTTGCATTCTTTGCATCATGAGAAGCCTTGAAGTTCTGTGTGGATGAAACTTTTTGACCATCAAGGGGCTCTTCATTTCCCTTGGTTGGATCAAGAGTCTCCTTTTTGGAATAGAATTGGTTACATCCACACAGGTCATCATCTTCATTGTCAGACTCTTCAACCATAACTTCAACTTTTGGAGGCTCGTCATCTTCTACATATGTGTACTTGCGCGGATTGTTTTTAATCAAAAATGCTGCTAGATACTCAGCTGGATTGTTTGGCCTGTGATTTCAAAAAAATAATCATATAAATAATAGGACTCTATGACAAATATTTGCTTGTATTGCAACAAGTTTAAATGCTGTCCCTTCTCTCTGAATTGATGACTAAAAATTGGGTTGATAGCATATTGGAGTGAACATTTTTGCTTGTTTATTTTATTGGTAAACAGATGTGCTGGAGAAACATGTAAGTCATTTGCTGCAGAGTGGAATAGATCCTTTTGCTCAAAAGAAGTACCTCATAGCTGCCAATTGTCCTAGTCCTTGTAACAACAATGGGATGACACTCTTCTCCTACACCCCAATAACACCATCTGAAGAGTGAATTTTTTTTTTTCCAAAATCACACTTCAAGTTTGCTGCTGACATTTGCACATGCAACAAATTCATATTAAACTGCACATTTGTTGAGAGTACGATTTGTGGCTTGAAATTTGCAATATGGGTCTTGTAAGACATCTTACTAAGAAGCACCGTATAGGCTCAGCTTTCACCTCAATCTTCTGGTGCAATTCCATAGCCAGCCTGATTGCTTCCTCCCCCTGGAGAGACACAACTTGGTTTCAAATATCACAATTATGAGAACTGCTCAATCTCTTCTTTCCTGAAGAAGTGAAGCTTTGTGGTGTTAGCTTAGTTCACATGGTTGTAAATCACGTTTGCAGATGTCATGGGAGAGCTTACTTCAATAGGATCATCAAACCATTGCTCATTGAAAGTGGGTTCTGGATCAGGTGGTAATAATACTGGTTCTTTTGGAGTGGCAATTGCTGGAAGAGGTGGAGGAGGTGGAGGAGGTGGAGGCTCTGCAACACAAAAGTCTCAACTTTCAAGTGTGGACCACATCAGGCAACTATGGAAGCCAACAGTCTCTATTTTCCCTGGCTACTTAATGACATCTTGAACCCTGGAAGAACGGAATCTTTTAAATCTTGGAATTGGGTTTGAGGAACAGCAACAAATTCATACTTAAAAAACTGTTTCCACAACCTTCTATCTCATTATTACCTTTTGGATGTTCAGGTGGTTTGATGTACTGTTTCTTGGGTGCCATTTCTGGTGAGTTCAGGAGGTGTAGAAGGGGATGTTCACAAAGATAGTTGTCTAAGAATTGACAACAATCCACTCATACATATTGTATTGCTGATAGAAACTGTGCAGGGTTTCTGCAGTCAGTAAAGAAATATATTCATGAGTCACACACCAGTCTCACACAACATGCAGTTTGCTGCTGTTCAAGACTAATCAGCCAACTGATAATTTAAGTGAGTCAAGTTACAGAGTCTTCTGTCCTTGATCATCATAGTCAAAAACATAATCTCTGTTTACTTGAATGCATCAAAGCAAAAAAACACACTCTGTATACACAAAACACATTTTATAGAAAAATAACACATCTCCTTCTGAGACTAGGGTTCCAGAGAGACATCACGAACATTCCTCACAAATAGCACTGAAGATGCATTTACTAGAAAATCTAGCTTGAAATCTGAGTACAATAGAATATGCTCTTCAATTGTTCCACTATTGTTTCATCATTTAGGGTATGGGGCACATTTGTTTCCCCTGCATGAGCATGAGGAAAGGAGGAATAACTGCCATCTCCTTCCAGACATTTGGTAGACCTAAATATTGTGTAACCGTGCTCTGATCAAATTGAGACCTAATCTCCAATACTAAAGGCTCTCCCTCTCTCATTGTTGGATCTTCCAGGAGAAAGCATGCAACCAAACACGCCAACAAACAAACCAAAAATGTTCTATCAAGACAGGGGAATTGAGCATATCAGCATTTGTGCTCTTAGATGAGCTGTTTGACATCTCTGAAAGCATAGTTGTGAAAAGCAACAGTGTTATGCACATAGGACAACAAGGAAATCATCTTGCTCTGAAGAAATTACCTGTTCCCAAAGCAAAACAAAAGTACATCCCAACATGATGGCAAGGCAGAAATGCATCAACTGCAGACTGAATGTAACAGCAGTGAAACCCCTTTCTCGCAGATATTTTGTCCAAAGTTGAATGCTCAAAAAGGGAATTGCAGAAAGTATGAGCAAAACAATTCCTCAAATGGTGACAAGAATGTTTTCTGAGTTAGAATAAAACACACAGTGCAGACTCAACTTCAGGAACTCAAATGAATGGAAACGCATTGTTTCTAGCTTGCCAAACTTGACAATATCTGACATTAATCCTTCTTTAAATAAAGGAGATTACAAGTAGCAGCAGTCAGACATGCAGCTGAGCTTTGTTTTTGAGTCCAATCTTGGGATCACGGGACACAATTTTGAATTTCGCACGCTCTTTTGACACCTGTTGCTGCGCATCAACAAGAAGAGCAACCAAGATGTGAGACCACAAACAATCATTGCAAAGTTCACCCTCTTCATTCCAACTGATCTACCACATACATTACACTGCACAATCTTGTATACTTAGTAGAGCACACAATAACAGCACAGGTATAGACACTTTGGGTTCAGAATCTGCTTCAAGATGAGATCTAGGTAGGTCAGGATATTGTTAAGAGAGCTTGGGTTCTGACAGGAATAGAACATGGATACTTAAGGATGAGAACTGGAGGGTGGAAAAGGGGGGGGGGAGATGTGAAGCACCTGATTCCACGTTGGAGTATGAAGTTTGCAAAAGGAAATGACTACTGCCCCACTCCTGCTATCTCTGTAATCAATAGCAAGATCCTGTTTTAGCCCACATGAGATATGGAAGGTGGACTGGCATCCAGTTTCCGTGCATTCAACACATGCGCCTCCTGTTGATTTGCAAACAGAGCACACTGATTTCCATCTTCGGCTTGGTACATGTGAGCAGTTGATGGGTTCCCTAGCTTCAGCTGAGTGGAAAAACACCTGCAGAGACGACATTCAGTCTTATAGGGTTTAGAGCTTTCCCAATCATCAGGAACAGGTAAATAGAGCACAACCCCACTCTTCATGGAGATCACAAAGCACCTATGCCCAGCATGCTGCACATACAACATCCATGGAATCCAAAGACCGGGGGTATGAATGTACCCACCTCAGGCACAAAAACAGCACAGGAGATGTGAGCCCAGCTGCCATCAGTGGTCTGTTTCATGGCTCCATCTGAAGATGGACACAGACAGCAGGTTTTGGAATGAGGATCATGACTCAAGCACTGAGCACAGAACCAGTCACCTTCAGGAACACTGAGACGAAGAGGATTTCCATAGCAACTGGCATGCACTCCCACATCACAACCATCACAGAAAACAATGGGGTCTGATGGCTCAGCATCTGTACTCCGACAAACATCACAAAGCACCCCATCTTCTTCCTCTTCCTCTTCCTCTTGTTGTTCCGTGGTCTTCATAGGAGGGACATCCTCTTCCCTCCTCTGTGGCAGCAGCAGCCCAATAGGAGCATGTACTCGCTGAGTTATCCCACTTCTCTTGCCAAAAGCACGCCTGGGTGGTGTCTCCTCTTCTTCCCAGTCGCTTTCTTCGTATGAAGACTTGCACTTCATGATCTCTTTCTGATTATCTTCCCTCACGGAACTCATGGTTGAGAAAGGATTGTACATTGCAGCAGCCAGATTCCCTTGTGTCTTTTCAACCTGGGATACATTCTCCTTCTCCGGTTTCTCAAAGGTTTTGTCCGCTGGAAACCCTAGGTGAAGTAGCTCCTTCTTCAGCACTACCTGTTCAAGAACACTCACATCCTTCAAATCTGATTTCTGTGGTTCCTCGGATCCTGGCAAGATGTTTTTCTGCATCTGCTGCTCCGGCCCACGTCTGCGTTTCTCCGAGGTTTTGAATCTCTCCTCCTCCTTTTCTTCTTCTTTGAATCTATCCTGGTTCTCTTTGTTCGAATGGATCTGAAGAAGCCTTGTTGGTGCATCCTTGTGTTCCGAAAGAAAGCTTTGCGAAGGTTTCATGAAGCTCGTATTCACCTGCAAACCAAGAGACTTCTCCTTGACTTGTGCTGCTGATTCTTGTCCCATTTTCCACTTCGATTTTTGCTGCTGCTGTTGCTGGAGCAACTCCTTGTGCTTCCGTTTCTCCAATACCTTGAATCCCTTGGAAATGATCTTGTTAGGGGAGAGACGAACGACATTGGTTATGTCACTGCAGAGAGGATAGGTAGTTTGGCAATCCTTTGTCCGTTGCTCCTCGAGCTCTTCTTTCTCTTTTGGGCCATTCTTCAGCCGTTGCTCCTCGAGCTCATTTCTCTCTTTTTGCTTCGCCTGCTGCGACTCCTCAAGCTCTCGTCTCTCTTTCTCCAGCAATTTAAATCTCTTCCGAGGGGGTAAACTACACAGATCACATCCTTCCTTCTTTGCTTGCTCCATGGCCATCATCACCATAGCTTCCTCAAAACCAAATGTTCGTTTCTGTTCTACAATCCCCGAAAACTTTCCAAAGAAAAAACCTCAAAGAAGAAACACAAGCAGAAACTCAAAAAACGCAGAGTATCAAAGAAAACAAAGACTCCAGATCTATGCCCAAATTCGCAAGAAATTGCCAAAATGGACACTCCTCCTCTACTGCAGGAAATTATACGAACAATTTGAAGAAACCAAAATAATCTGCTTGAGCTCCAAACCACATCAGGAATAAAGAAATCCCTTCACCGAAAAAGAAAAAAAAACACAACCCAATCTCTGGAACTTACTCAGGAGCAGACCTGGGTGGTATCCGGAGTAACCCAAGCTCTTGAAACATACTCAGAAGCAGCAGATCTGGGTGGCATGTGAAGCAACCCAAACTCTGAAAGCTACTCAGAAGAAGATCTGGATGATGTCTGAAGCAACCCCAAACTCTGAAAGCTACTCAGAAACAGATATGGGTGGAATCTGAAGCAACCCCAACAACAACAACTGCATTGCAACAATCAACACCAACAACTAGATTGCAACAGAACCAACTTTTGGATTGCAGCAACATCTAGATGGCATGCAAATGAGCAACATGCTGAACGCATTGAGGGAGGGCGGGAGGCAGAGAAACACAAGTGAGTAAAGGGAGGGAAATTCATAGTTGCAGAGAGTGCAATTAGCGGGAAAACTCATGACTCACATCCCCTCTTCAAAATATAGTAGGTACTATGCATACCTACATATGCAAGATGTTTGTCATGTCATTGCCATGTAACATTTCTACTATCATAAGGGATTGCCAAGACATATCATTGCCATAACATTGCCATAACATTTCCACTATAATAATGATGGTAAGATATGTTGCCATTTTGTATAGGAGAAGGCCCTGGTAGTAGGACCTTCCAGATTTGAGATTCCACCCAAGGCCAATAGGCCAAGGGCCTGGATCGAAAATCTGGAAGGTCCTATTACCAGGGCCTTCACCTACACAAAGCACTGTCCGCTTTTTCAGATCTCAAGATCTAATGGTTTGTGTTATCGATCATTTGTAGCCATTCGATCTAGTTTGATGAATCCATCTCACGGTCCAAAATTTTCCGTTGAAAGCATTGTGGTTGTTCCACCGTTGGATGCATTCATGATTCTGCGATCCAGTGGCCTTGGTTGTTCCGCCAAAAGCGGAAAGCATGACACAAGGACATTTTCCTACTTTCACCACAAAGGCATCACACAGCAACAGCACCTGTTTCTTTTTGCTTCTTTATGTTGGAAGCGGAATGAAAATAGGCAGAAGGTTTGTCAATGATGCTCATTCTACTTGTCTCTATGTGTCGCATTTGTGTCTTGTTGTGTCATTGCACGTTGTTGTTGTGTGTGTTATTTTTATGGCTATTTCTTTGTGGTTTGGAGAAGGTTTGTTGTCATTGATTTGTTGTGAACTTTGAAGCGTTTTGGGACTTGTTCTTCTCGCATTGTTTCTCTACACATTGAGGCACTAGCTATTGGTGGTTCTTGCTCACAAATTGTCATCATCAGCACAAATTTTGTGTTGTTTTGTTGCGTGTGGTGCTTTATCTCATGAATGTTGTGGGTTCATCTTTGCAACTTTAATGCTACAACTATGTTTTTGTTTATGGCAATCTTCATGGGTTTTGTGTTTTCTCTACATTAGAGCTATTCCTGCATTATAGATGCTCCTGAATCACGATTCTTCTATGGCATGGATCCTTTTGTTTTTTTTGTGTAAAATTTCCAGGTTTGCTTCCATTGTTTTTACAGCCTAAGGCTAAGTGGAGGTCTTTTGATGAAGCATGATTTATGAATAGTCCTATTGGTCATAATCAATTTCATCTCATTATGGACAAGCTAACTGCTAATTTCCTTGATTTACACAAAAGAATCTTATCTAACAAAACAAGTTGAGGTGTTAAAATTACACGGATGGAAGAGGCACTTGTACCTTGAGAGTATGGTATGGAGGTAACTAGCCACAAGGACCTTATATTATATGGCAAGTAAGTTTGAAGACTTTTTTATTTTTTGTTTTTTGATTTATTTTTTAAAAAATTTATGTGTTTGAATTTTCTATAATGTTTTATGAAGTGGGTTTTTTTTTTTATGTAGGTATAATTGAATTGACAAGCACTTGCATGATAAAGCGATGCAACGAATTATTTTTGGTGAGATTAGATCTAATCAATTATTAGGTTTTGAAAAAGCTTGTAGCAAGGAAAAGGTCACCTATGAAAAGGCTAAAGTACATTGTGAACTAAGGGGTAAGTGTTTTGCAATGTTTTGAACTTTAAATTTTTATTATTTTTGGCTTTCCTCATTCATGTTTTCATTTTGTATGAAGGTTTTTGTTGAAAAAGACAAGGGTGATTTTGGAGTGGGTGAAGTTGAGATGGTGTCTTATGGAATAGTTGATGTTGTGTTTGATGGTGTGGTTGTGGTGTGTCTAACGATACAATGGGAGTTTATGTTCATCCTTGGGTTTGCGATTCCTTTGTTGGTGTTGCATATGGAAGTATCTTTTCTGACATTCTTACTTGGATTCCTTTTCCTACCTCCAATGTTTTTATGGCTTCTAGAAATCGACAGAAGATGGTCAATCAAGTTCATGGTGTTGCTTCTATGGATTGAGGGAAAAATGTGGTGCAAGTTGTAGATTATGGCATTGGAGGATTTAGAAATGTGATTGAATCTGAAAATGCATTTTCCAGAACAATATGTTCAAGAAAGAGCTACCCAAGTATAAGGATCACTTGGATACAAATTTTCCACATCGCCCTTTTGAGACAATCAATGTCAATATTACTTCTAAGCATGTGCTTAATCACTTATAAAATTGTTTTATTAATATTGCATTTGGGTGCATTCACAATAAAAGGAACCGTGGACTTATACATGTACATGCATAAAAATCTTACACTTTGAAAAATGATTACATGAGTTGTAAGGATTATAATTTAAAGAAATCACTTTCAAAATGTTTGAATACTTATGAATTTTCATCACAATGAATTTTGTGCAATTTTGCTATGTTTCATTGGTCATAAAATGTATAGTAAGGAATGGACTATGTATAGGGTGTTAAAATTATGAACGTCCTTTATTTTATGTAAAACCAAACCATTAATTCTGAAAAATTGTGAATGACCATATATTGATGATTATGAAGGCATGGTATCATTAAAAATTCTAATATTTTAATTTTTTTAATTTTCCATTATAACCTTTTTTTAGTGTTTAAACATGTTTTTGATAATTAAAACTACATAATTTGAAAATCTTCCTCAAATTTTTATTTTTATTTTTTAGTATATGCAAAGACAAGGTTGCATTTTCATGCATATTGAATGTGTTATATAAGATTACTCTTTTTTTTTTGTAAATATGTTATGCTTCATTCGAAATGATGTTGAAGAAAGGTATGTTTAATAAACTCAATGTATAATGTATCTTTGAATTTTTGAAACACATATTATTTAAAAAATATTGACATGTTTACTCTTGTTGAAATCTACACATTTGATTTACTTGAAATTTTATCATTAAAAAATAAATTTAATTACATATTGTTTGAAAATTCATGGAGACACATGTGAATTAAACTTTTGAAGTTGCCAATATCATCATATAATGGGACCTATCCAAAACATGGAGGCCATGTTTCAAACTTCAAAAGTCATAATCCTTATAAAAGACTGGCACCTTAGGGCAACTAGCTCCTTTTACTATGAATGCACCCATTTGTAGTTGATCCTAAGTCTCTACCTAACTTGGAAGTACCAATGTGAGGAGACAAGGCTTAATTTGTTTGATTATGGATGCTTCACAAATTTTGACAAACTTTGATTTGTTTCATATTTTGCTTGTAACAAATGCATAATAAAAGATTATGGGGGAACTATTGAAAGGATGTAAAATGTAGGTAATGTTTTGGATTTCATGATGATGCCCAAGGTGTTGGGTGCTTATGGTGTTTTTTAGTGTTGGGTTGTTAATGGTTTTTTTGGTGTTGTTTGTTGGGAGTTGGGGATACCATGGTATCGGATGTTTTTGGTTGGGAGGTTTTTTGGGAGCCTTTAGGTTTTTATAAGTTCTAGTGGGATTTGGGATTGGATGACTAAAATCCAAAAATATGAACATTGTAATTGTTACCTTGGGATTTGATATGTTTTCGTGTGTTTGTGGGATTTAGGTGAATGAAATCCAAACAATTGAACATTGAGAGAACTAATCCATAGTTTTCCCTCTTATGTAGCCTTTTTTGTGCATTTGTTTTCAATAAGTAATCTCTAAGCTTCTTCTTATGAATCCTTTCAAGAGTTGATCCACATCAAGTCCTTTCCAAAATAGTTGATTTAATATAATTTTGTTTGTTATGAATCATTTGATTTGTGCATTTGAATACGTAAAAAGGTTTTATGATCTTTGTTTAATTTTGATTTAAATTTTTAATTTTTTCATTTTGACAAATAAAAGAAACATGATTTTTTTGTGTGTGGTTTGCCTTGTAAATACATTGTCTTTGAAAAAAAAATTCAAAAAGAAATTTTTTTTTAAAAAAAATTCATATGAATTGAAAGTGAGAAAGTTACAACCTTTCAAAGTAAAAAAAGTCAAGAATTCAAAAAAACAAACTATTGAACACTACAAAGGCTAGTTCCTGAACACCCAAAACATTCCTTGTATGTTGCTCTGTTGCTATTAAAATTCAAATATGATTTGTAAAACTCCAATTGGCGTTCTTGTAACACTTTAAATCATTTTAAATGAATAAGAAATAAAAAAGTTATGAGGTTTGAAATTAAGAAGGGTCCAAAGGGAGGAAAAAAGAAAAAAAACATGTTTTGTAAGTTGGAAAAAAAAAAATTCTTGTTATTTTTTCATTAATTCTTTTCCTTTGCACTTCAAAGATGATTTTTAGAGCTTGAGGTGACATTCCCATAACATTGTAAATCACTCAAAATGCAACACATATGATGAAGATATAAATAAATGTTTGATCATAGGTAGGCAATTGATGATGGGCCAATCTATCCTAGTCACATTCCATACAAACCTTTATAAGACTGTGATCATAGGTAGAAAAATTAGCAAAATAACCCTTTTATGCTAGAATAAAAGTGCCAACAATTGTTGAAATTTTTTACATGATTTATTCTAAGCTTTATTATGCATTATTAAACTTGAAAAAAGTTATGATTATTGCATGATTTATCATGACAATCTATATTGAGCTTGAGCTTCTTGTGTATTTTGTTAATTAAAAATTCTTTATTAATTTTTTTTGCTTTCTTGGCAAGTTCACACAATTTTTTGTTTGTTTACAATAAAAAGTTGTTGTCTCTTTCTTTTCAACTGGCTTCATTGTTGTTAGTTTGCATAACTTGAACATAAAATAATATTATCATTGTCAAAGGGGACTACAATTTATAAAATTCTAATATTTGTCTTAGATTTCCCCATTATAATCACATTTACTAAAAAGGTTTTACAAATGTTTTGTGTTATCAACAGGTGTGATAGTGACTCAAAAGAATGATATTTCTTACTAAAACAGATGGCTACCAAAAAAATGTGACACAAACAAAAATGTGACTAAAATGGAACTAAAATGGAAGTGATTATAAAAGGAGTTTACTGTAGTATGGAAAGTGTGGCAAAACATAATTTGTGTGAAGTATTTTAGATTGAAATTTATATGTAGGTGAAACAGTCATGACTTTGTATTATATACATTAGTGATTGTGGATCAAATTGAGTCCATGGAATGTAAGGTTTGAGTTTGTGGTGTGTAAGGTTTTACCTTTGGATGTAAGTTGATGCAAGGTAGTGCAAAGGGCATTCAATGGTGATGTTTATTCGCATATTCTTGGTTTATTTCTTCACAACTAAAATCTTGTACAACTTTTTTTTAATGACGTAGTTTGACCCGAAAACAAATATTGACACAAGGGAGAAACAGTTTGTTTTTGTTTCCTCCTGTCTGTGAAGCTTTAGCAATGCCTCCAATTTGAGAGCAAATACCTATTGTGCACAAATGTTTTTTACAAGTAAGATGTTGAACTTGTTCTTTCAAAAGTTTTTTAAAACTGGAAGAGTTGTTGTCAATCTGGGTACTTTGCTAAATTGTTTCTCAGGTTTCTCCAACTGTACATACTCGTGGTTTTTTTATCTTCCTTTGTAGAATTGTCACCGCACATACTTTTGGTTTTTTAATCTTCCTAGATCGCATTGCCATTGAACATCCATCTGATCAAATATCTGCTCTCTAGAGAGTTAGCATTCTCAGGGTTTCCATGTTCAATAAGACCATGCTCCACAAGGTTGGAGATGCAGATGGCACAATTATGTGTCAAACAAATTTTCTCCTTCCCCCCAACTGTTATCTGATAGTCATCATGGTGGCATTGTTCTCCATACAAGCTTGTGTGAATAGGTATTTCTTATCAGAACAAATATCAATGGAGAGAAACAGTAGCTGTGGATAGAGCAAGACAAGAACTTCTCATATCAAGATGAAACTGACATTGCTCAATAAAAGATCATGCCTGGTTGTTATCTTGTTTACAGTGATATTTCTAGCTTGCCAACAACCTACCCACATTCTCCAACATTGCCCTCAAAGATCGAATAAAGCAATACACATCATAAACACCTCAAGCTTCTGCTACAAATGCTCAGCCCATCATGTTTTTCTTGTGGAAAGACAACAATCATGTGTTAGTTTTTCTGCACACAACATCTGCAACTGTTCTACTGAATTAAAGAATTGAAGAACTTCACAAGCAAGCAAACAAAGAGGATACATTTGAAGATTTATAGTGAATCTTTAGAATCCCTTTGACATATTGTTGATGATATTCTTTAATACAAAAACACACCAAATGCTTGGGTCTCCCAAGTGTGCAAGTTGCAACTGAAGAGATAAGTGTTGTCTATGCTGCTTCTTCTTTTGGAGCCATGCATGTCCTTCAAGATAATGGTCCATCTACATTTCATGCTTTATTTTTTATTTTTTTAATAATTAATTAGGGGGGGGCGGGGGAGATGCCAATGGTCTACTTGAATGATCTCACTACACCATCAGGTGAGACTATTGGTTATTTCTTGGTTATCACCATGTCACACAATTACATGGGTTGATGAATGGGCCCTTGGGGCAAGTTCAAGGCAATCTCTGTTTTTCCAATCTGAAGCTGGGTCGACCATTGCCCATGTGACGACTTTGGGTTGGAACAACTTGATCACATGGCAATTCAAAGTGGAAATGTCCAATAAGTTATTGACTAAGTTACATGATCACATTGTGAATGTTGAAAGCTTGCAAAACTGGCAGCTCATGTGGAGGGAGCTGGAGGTTTTGCACTTTGCACAAACCTTCATTTGCCACCAGAGACGAATTTGGCCCTGTACAATTCTGCCATAAAACAAGAGGACCCCAACTGCCAAATAGAAATAAATGAATGAGCCCATAGGGCCCACCTTTTCAGTTTTACATACACCAGAGTTGAACTTTGGGCAAACAATAATGGGTTAAATCTGAGGTGCTCTTGGGAACGTCTTGAGGAACAACTTGGGGAACTTGATCGGGACCTGATGGGAACACATTGGGAACAAGAAAAAACAAAAAAAACCCTATTTTCCAAAACTGTTTGTTAAGTCAGATAATGACCTTTGGTGGTTTCTCCCCTGTCCACGTCTCCTTTCCACCCAAAAGGTCGTCACTAGTCCAAAAGGTCGTCACCTCTTATTAAATCCATTATTTTTTGGACAATAATATTAATATCTTTTCCAAATCAGATCCAGACTTTGGGTTTCCAGATTCCGAAGAGGCGTTTACAAATATAGTTCATATTTTTAATTTAATTTAAGTTTATATTATTCAATAGTGTTTTCTCCTTGTCCATCATTCTGCTCCACCCAATACTCATGACTCAATAACTCTTAGATTCCATTAAAGTTTTTTGACGCTGTTTCTTTCCAAGTTCATGCACTTTTGTTGTATGTAGGGGAGGTTCCCACAAGAGTGGGTTCTCCTGAGGGAGGGTCGCACGAGGGCGGTAGACCCAGGGCGTTCCCTACTGATGGACAACACAAGGGTATGGAAACCTCCACATACATAAAAATCTCTTTTCTTTTTTTTTCTCCATTCTTTCCTTCTTGTTTTTTTTAATTTTCCTGATCTGTACCTTTCCTCCTTGTGTTTTTGAATTTTCCTGATCCGTCCCATCAAAAAATCTTTCCATGGGAACATGGGAATGTAGAAATATAGCAAGACGGGATCTCCCCCACAGCCCTAGGGATCTTCTGCTGAGGGAGATCCCTCAAAATACAAAGCGAAATAAAAAGAGAGGTTTTTAGGGGGATTATCACTACAGATTGCAATTATTTTTTCATTTATAAATTTATTTTCTATTTTAATTTTATGTTTTACTTTTTTTCCTCTGGAAAAAAGCTGCTTCAAAGATGCTTGCTCTGAAGGACGCCAGGCACACAAACCTGAACCCGCTTGCTTTCTTTCTTCGCAGCTTGATGACGATCCTGGCTGCACTCGGATGTGTTGCGGTACACAAGAATTTTCAGGCAGAAAATTTCTTTCTCCGGCCGACCCAAGATGGCCATGATTTGTATGGAGTCATGTTGAATTTTGCAGCACAATTGAAATAATTCGCTTCAATTTTTTGGAGATCAAATCCACTTGGATTCGAGTGGTGTAGAATGAAAGAAGCTTGAGATCTTTCTTGCTGTTGTTGCTTGTTATCCATGTCTGGGGTGTTTCGCTTGGCGGGTGGTTGCGATCTGGTGAAGAAATTCTTCTGCTGTTCTTGATCAGTATGTGTATATATTATCTGTTTTGATTTTCAGCAGCTGCTTTGGTTTAGATTCATGAGCTTGATACACAGGCTGCAGGAGGATGACGACCGCGACTCCCGTTGATGAGATCGCCAACGAGCTTTACGACGCTGCAAATGAAGGGAATTTGAGAGAGGTGCAAAGGATTTTAGCTCTGCCTGCTGGTGTGGTGGATGCAAATGCGCGGGGTGCTAATGGACGGTGTCCTCTTCAAGCAGCGGCGATGGGTGGGTATGTGGCTATTGTAGAGCTCTTGTTAGCATGGCCAGGCATCGATGTGAATGCAACGCCAGAGGAAGGTATGGAGAAGAAGATGCCTCTTCATATGGCAGCGGAACAAGGGCATGTGAAAGTAGTGGAGCTCTTGCTTGCACACCCACAGATTGAAGCTAATGCTGAGCTTGTTATCTCCGGATTAACACCATTACACCTAGCCACCTTTGGGGAGCACATCGATGTGGTTGCAGAGCTTCTAAAATGGCCAGACATCAACGTGAATCCAGAGGACAAGATCATGACAAGAACTCCTCTCCATCTTGCAGTGGAGAGAGGCAACACCCATCTGGTACATCTTCTCACCAGAGATCCCCGTCTGCGGGCAACCGTGGAGGATTCCAAGGAGAAGACAGCCTTACAGCTAGCTAAAGAATCCCGACGCCATGACATAGTGAAGCTGCTGGTAGAAAGGGATGATGTCAAGGACTATGTGGATAGGTTGTATAGAGATAGGCAAGTGTATGTGGATGCCGCAAATGCAATCCTTGTGGGAGCTGCACTGATTGCTAGTGTCACATTTGCTGGCTGGTTGCAACCTCCCTTGGGTTTAACAACCTACTATGGAAACCAGTATCTGGAACCCTACCCTGCTCCACCCGGGACGTACATGCAATATGCAGCTGTGAAACAGCATCCACTGTTGCAGGTTTTCTGGGGTTTCAACAGTGCATCCTTCTTCTTTGCAATTGCAACAGTCATAGCATCAGCAGGTGCGGTATTGCCAATGCCGGATATATTCATTAAGGAAGCAGTGAATGATGTGCGAAGGATTTTAGTCATGGCATCTGAGCTCCTAGTCCTTTCAGTCATATGTGTGCTTGCAGCATTTGCTGCTGCTGGGATTGTATCTCTCCCTTCTGAGGGTGGATACAATACGGTTATGCTGCATACTACATCCGCGGGAGGAATAGTGTGTGCTTGGTTGCTGCTGTGGTTTGTCTACCGGGTTTATCGATTGCGACCCAAGTGGTGGAAGATGATGGAGGATTATGTGAGACCTACTGCTGTTGAGACTGCTCCACCCTTAGACCAGAGTTTGAGTAAACAGTATGGAAAAGCCATCAGGAAACGAGTGGAAGCAAAGCGGAAGGCAGATAAGAAAAAAGACTCGCCCTCATCCTTTTCCTGGATATTTAATTGCAATCACCATCATAATCAATAGTTGGTCTCTCTAGAAATTTCACCAAAGCTCTCTCTTGCTGCAACAGTTGGAATTTGCAACAGAATCAATCTTAGGGTCTCTAGAAATTGCACTGAAGCTATTGTTGCTGTTTGGAATTGCAACCACTACCATCATCATCCAGAGTTGTTGGTCTCTCTAGAAATTGCACCAGAGTTGTTGTTGCTTTTTGAGTTTGGAATTTGCCAACCTCTGCCACCATAATCAATTGGGTCTCTCTAGAATTGCACCAAAACCCTGTTAGTAGTACTCACAATAGATCAAAAGCTTCTCCACTCTATGGCAAACTCAAAACATGAACAGATTTTATGTACTTATGTTTAGGGTTTAGTGAGAGCCTGCCTTCCCACCAAAGGTTATCAAGTAATCATATATGTGGTTATGATAATTCACTCAACAAAACTTTGATTCCAAAGCTTACATTACTGTATTTTAAGCTCCAATGAAATCTTTCATTGGATGAAATCTAATTCTATTTACAATGATTTGTTGCAGCTAATTTAATTAGAACAAATTTAGGTTCCATAAGTCATCCTTTGGACAATTCCAAATTGGAATTTGTCAGAAAATATTTTAAACATGGAATTATAGTGTCTTTTTGGATTTGTGTTTTTTCAGGGTTTCTTCTTTCCCACCACCATAGCCACAAATGATGGAAGTGACAAACATATTTTCAAATACCTTATGCACCAATTTGTATCTCATTTCTCTTCAATTTAATTTCATGAAATCAATTCGATTGGATCTAAATTCAGTTGAACTTAAACTCAATTCAATCAAATTTAAATTCAAAATAGTGGAATTTGAACTCAATTCAATGGAATTTTAATTCAATTTGGTTGAATTTTAATTCAATTCAATCAAATTTGAACTTAATTCAATGAAATTTGAATTCCATTAAATGTATTTGAATTTCAACTCAATTGGTTTGAATTTCAATTCAATTCATGTTGCATGCAATGTCATTCAATATTTTTCATTTAACTGAATCTAATTTCCACAAAATCAACTCAATTTTTTCACTATTTCATTATCACTGGTAGTGTTGAGCAACATAGAACCCAAGTAAACAAAAAAATTAAAAAATTAACCATAGATAATTACAATGTTCAAAGAGACCAAGCCATGTTACCCATATATTACAATCATTAGTACAAGTGTTATGTATTAATATTTAATTACAAATATTATTATTCAATTAAAAATAGAATTAGATAAATTTATTAAGTTATTTTTTCATACACAAATTGGAAATCCCATCCTCTGCACTATCTCCCACTTGAGTTTTAGGTAGTGGAAAATTGTGTGCCTTACAAAACAGCCAAAATTGTTGGGAAAAATAATTCAAATTGTTGTTAAACATGTATGGCATATATTCCTATACCTGTGCACTTTGCTTGTATCATTTGGATTCTTAATGTTGTAGGGGAGGTTTTCGTATGAGTGGGTTCTCCTAAGGGAGGGTCGCATGAGGGCAGTAGCTCTAGGGCATTCTCACCAGATGAAGAACACACAAGTAAGGAACCTCCATGTACATAAAAATCTCTTGTTTTGCTTTCCTCCATTCTTAGCTTCTAGGGTAAACCGGCCCATCACAATCCCTTTCCTCCTTGTGATTTTGAATTTCCTAATTCATCCTATCAAAAAATCTTTTCATGGGAACATGAGAACATCAAAACATAGCACAATCTCCCCCACCAAATAACTCCCTAGGGATCTTCTGCTGGGGGAGATCCCTGAAAATACAAAGAGAAATAAAAAACAGAGGTTTTTATGTTAATATTACTAAGTAAGATTTAGCATTTTAAAAATGTTTATGTGATATTTTTTGTAATTTTGTTTTTCCTCTTTGAACTTATATGATTTTCTTCTCTCTTCTGATTTGATTTCTTTTTTCACTCTTCCAACTTGATATGTTTTTTTCTCTTCCATTATATGGAGATTGAGTGTGAGATTTTAATGAAATGGGTGTCAAGGTTTAAGACTGGTTTCTCATTCTTCTTCTTAAGGAAATTTTGTGTGGTTTTCTTGATTTTTTAAAAAAATTATTTTGTTGTTTTCTTTTTTCTCGTTCAACTTGATATGTTTTATTCCCTTTGATTGTATGGTCACTGAAGATGCATTTTTTTTTAAAGTGAATGTTAAGATTTAAAAGGTGTCTTTGTGTTTTTTTTTCTTTTTTTTCATTTTTAAAAAAGAGTTTATGTGATTTTATTTGTAACATTCCTGTTCTTTCACTCTGTACTTTTCTTTTACTTTCAACTTGGTGTCTTTTGTTTTTGATTGGACAAAGATTGAATGTGAGATTTCAATTAAGTTAAGATTAAAATTTAAGAGATTTCTTTATGTTTGATTTTTATTTCAATTTTAAATCTTTTTTAAAATTTGCTTTTCTTCATCTCCTGACCTTCCATCATGATTAAGGCGAAGTGCAAGTGAAAATGAAAAGAGATGTGAAAGCAAAAGGTATGGTGGTGAAATTATAATGAATGAAGATATAAAATAGACAAGAAAATTGAAAACAAAAAGAGAAAGAAATTGGTGGAAGAAAGTTAAAACCCTAAACCATAAATCATAGGAACGTTGAAAATGTAAATTCCAAATATTAACCTAATACAAAACATGATTCAAGTCTTCATCCAAGTCTAAAGGATTTTTAAAATGCATCATTTTATCTAACATATTCATCTTCCATCCACTAAAAAAGAAAATTCGTGAATTTTTTCTAGTTTGCAAAGACATTTTGTTAAAATTTCCATTCTTTTTTTTAAATAATTCAATATTAATTTTTTTTAAATACACTATTTCTATCCAAGTTTGTATTCTCTACGCTTGTATCATTTAAGCTTGCACTCTCCAAACTTGAATTTAAAACAATTAAGACCCTAAACATATCTTTTGTTAATTTCACCTTCACACTACACCACACATACATTAAAATTTTAAAAAGGAAAAAATCAAAGAAAATAAACTGATCAAGTTTTAAAAGGAGGGAAAAAACACATCAAATAGAAAGAGCAACTATCAAGAAAATCACATATTTTTTTTAAAACCCTAAATCTTACTTAATTAATAACAATAAAATTTTTAAATCCATATGGGGGAGAAAGAAATGTATGGATATTCTTGCAAATGCTATACACTTTATTTTTAAAAATTTGAAATTCTGTTTTTCCAGCAATTTCGGTTTTCTTTCACAATGCATGGGTTTTTTTCCCGCTGCCCAGCCCGGCGGAAGCCCAAAATCGGGAGGAAATAGCACCGATGAGAGTCCATTGATCTGTCCAGATACCGGTGATGTCCGGTGACTGCGAACCCGCAGCCGGTGATCTGTCCAATTACCGGTGTTTTTGGTAATCACGAACATCTGTCCAGATACCGGTGTTGTCCGGTAACCACGAACCAGCAGTCGATGATCTGTCCATATACCGGTTTTTCCTGGTAACCACGAACCTGCAGCCTGTAATTTGTCCACATACCGGTGTTTTCCGGTAACCACGAACCCGCGACCACCGGCTGATCTGGTAACCCTGGTTATCCTCTTATCCCGTTGGAGCTCTGCGGAGGAGGGTTTTATTCTTCTTCGCCTGCTGCTCTCGTTGCTCCACGCGCGCCTGCTCACTTCTTCGGCACCGCCTCCTCGTCGTTGTCTTCGCGCTCTCTCGCAGTAATGGCCGCCCTTGCGCATGCGAGGATTTTGGCAGGAACTCAAGGACTGGTACCTGCGGCTTCCAGAACCAGAAGAAGTGAATTCGGTGGCGAGAAAGTGCAGATAAGAGGTCGTGATAGTAGTTATGGCGGAAGACGACGGAGTTTGGTCGCCAGGGCTTCTGCCGTTGTTGATATCGAGAAACTCGTTCAGGATGTCAAGAGCTTGACACTAGAGCAAGCGCGGATTTTAACGGACAGGCTACAAGAGGAGCTTGGCGTCACAGCCGCTTCTTTTGCTCCTGCTGCCGGGGCCGCGCCAGGAGCCGGAGGAACTGCGGTTGAGGCCGCCCCTGTTGTGGAGGAGAAGACGGAATTCGACTTGTTTTTAGACGAGGTACCAAGCTCTGCCCGGATTGCTGTCATCAAGGCCGTCAGATCACTCACTAGCTTGGGGCTGAAGGAGGCCAAGGATTTGATTGAGTCTCTTCCCAAGAAGGTGAAGGAGGCAGTGGCCAAGGAAGAGGCGGAGGAAGCCAAGAAAACTCTCGAAGCTGCTGGAGCCAAGTGCAGCGTCAAATAAGAAGGCCATTTGTAAGTAGACTGAGAGTAGTTTACAGTCTCTCCATATTTGCTCAGTGAGATTTAGTCTAAGCAGAGCGAGTTTTTCTCTGTCTGTCTGTCTGTCTCTCAAAGAGTTTTCAACTAGGTCATTGCTTCTTGTATCATGATGTTTGCATGCCAGTGTTTGATATGTGATCCCCACACCAAGTAATGACATGCCTCTTCTTCAATTTTGACACAATGGAGCACTGCATTGAGGTTTCCTGACTTTGTTTCTGTCTCTGCAATTAGAGCCTGGAATCTCACAGAAACATGCTACAGGTGGATTGTAGGTATTGTCTATTTGGTTGCCTGGATTGATTCATGACTTAATCAAAGTTTTACATGTGCACTGTGATATTGTTCAGATTGTTCCTTCTTCTGAAGTGCTGCTCACAAATTAGAGCATCGAGATTCAGAGACTAGACAAGTAACTGTATCTACAGAATTTGTTTATTTTGGTTCTCGCTACCTTTGTTGAAAAGCTTGGCACTCCTGCTATGCCCAAACAATTGCTGAATAACACTAATGTGAATTTACATGTATGTTCCATGGAAGCCATGCCTGCCCTATCAAACAAGCCTAAGACGTTTGTTGCACAGTCCAAAGTGAAGGAGGATGGACTACCAGGTAATTATCCTTAACCTCAAAAGAATGCTTGCCATGGACAACAATGTAGAAATCTGAGAAGATTTCTTGCACTTACAGAGTTCTGTGCAACTGTATCCCACAGCCATTATCTTCATAACTATGCTGGGTGCGGATTGTCAATAGATGGCAATGTTAGCCCTCAGACAATGTGGGGATAACTGGCTTGGCACTTTGGGAACAAATGGCAATTCATCTTTCATGAGTTAGGATGCATGCATGCTGTCATGTTGATGGTTCTAGAGCCATGGGGTAAGCAAGATTGTGTAACAATTCAGTAGATTAGGTGGCAGCAGGTCGTATGATGCTTTGACTATGCTCAGTTTATCCTTATCAATGTCAAGTTGTTTCCAGCAAACTCAACATTCTTCTCTGATGTATCTGCATCTGCTAACCTGTTTGTGCACTTCCTGGCACTCCCTTCACATCTGTCTCAGGAGAATTTCAGTTCAATTTTGAAGTCTATTAATTATTGAGCTCTTATTTTTTTGGGTTTTGATTTGGAGATGTGTTTGAAAATCCAACTATAGAAGTCCACATTGTGAAGGTTTCTGCAAATCTTGAGTTTTGTAGATTATCAGGAGGGCAGAGTGGGTAGCACGATGTGGGCTTCCAAGGAGCAAATAAGCAAGGGAACATTTTATACTTGCCTTTCTGAAAATGGCTTCATTTTTTAGTATTGGTGATTTCTTTTGTGAAGGAAGATGAGTCAAAAGTCTTGCTGTGACATTGCATCTTTACCCTTTGGTGATCACTCTATAGTGGAACTGAGCAAACTCCACAGGTGGTCAGTCCGTGACCCTGTAAATTAAAATTGGATGAATTGTGATGCTTGGTCCAATTGGTGCAGGTGATTTCCACCTATTTGTATTCCAGTTTTAGTTTTATGGGTGGGGTTGAGAAAAAGGTAAATAACTAAACTTGGACGTGAGAAATATTTTTGCAGGGTCTCATACCGGGGATGCTCTAAATGTGGCCAGAGTGAGCCAGCACCCACAGAGTGAGCCAGCACCCACCAATGCACCGTTCGGGAAAAACCTAGTATGAGTTTGATTTGGGCTGAAACTCAATTGAGCATTAGTTGAGAGAAAACAAAGAACAAGAAGACTTTTTTGTTTGATGTTTTTTTTTTCCTTTTTTCCTTTTTTAAAATCAAAAGAAGAAGTCTTTTTTTCTTTCTTAAATCTTTTTTTTAAAGAAAAAAAAGACTTTTTGTTTCCAGCTTTTCCTTTTTTTTTAATTTCAAAAAAAAAAACATTGTTGAAGACAATTTTTTTGTTTTGTTTCTTTGGTTTTTTAATTTCAGAAGAAGAAGTTTGTTTAAGATGACTTCTTCTTTTTTTTTATTTTTTCAATTTTATAAGATTAGAATAAGAATATCATTTTTATTTTATGTTTCTTAAAATTTTAGTTGTAGGAAGAAAAAGGTTTTAAGCTTTCTTTTGTTTTTTAAGGTTTTGGGTTTTTTTGGTTTGACACGAATGTGTCAAATTTGTGACAACATGGCTAGTAGGAAAAGGCGAAGTTTACACTAAGGAAGTCGAAAAAAGAGTGATATTTGTAGCCCACCAATATGTTGCTTCATCATATCCAATTCAAACTAACCCGCAAATGAGGGCTGGTTCCAACGATGTAACCAAGGTAACATTATCTATTTTTCTAGTGAATTTGACTGTCTTGGTATCAAATCAATGAGTCCAATTCAACTAAAGTAAATGAAAGTCAGGTTGTATAAAAATGAAATGGTAGTATAATTTTCATTTTAGTTCATACGTTTAATTATTTTTTTGTGAAGCATGATTTGTCATATGATTTTATTCTAATTTTTGTGAGATTTTTTTTGAAATAGAATGTGAACATTTGTGTTGAATATTTCAACCCTATACTTGTGTTCCTCCCTTTTGTAAGTTATGATCAAATTTATAGAGAAAGAATCAACCCTAACCTACATCTTCTATTGTTGCATTCTATTTTCACATATGTATTGATAAAGTTCAAAGTTATTAGGTAATATTTACATAATGTTTTGTAAAATCCCCATGATGTAAGGAAAAACTTGTAATATTTACATATGGTCGTTCAATACAAATCAGGCTCTTAGAATTATGTACAATACTTACATATGGGTCACCAAGTATACAATGGCATTTTAACAAAAACCTGCAATACTCACATGCAAGTCACAAAATAGGTGTTAGTTTCCTATCACTCTTTAAAAACCAAATGTGAAGGGATGCAAATATCACACTTAAGGACTATGTCTTCAACTAACAACTATGAACCATAATTGGGTCATTTTCGTTGAAACCCATGTGCAAGTTTTGCAAAGGACAAAGACACTAACACCTACATGTGGGTCACAAAAATGAGTGCTAGTTTTGGGAACCCCAAACATGGTGGTTTAAGGCCTAAGGTTGATGTGGGTATTGCATTTTCAAATTGGGTTGTCACCCAATTACTTTCAACCAAGATTGAATGGTTTTCGTAGGTCTCTCTGTGTGGGTATTGCATCATATAAAGCCACTCTAAAAATGAAATACTTGCATCCTAGGGTAGACCATTCAAATGGAAAATTAAAAGAATTTATAACAACTAATTATGCTTCGAATTTTTAGGTTATTCAAATGAAAAAAATAGTGAGTTGAAGATTATCCAAAATGTGTTTTCTACTTTGCTATAGAATATAATTGGTACCTAGTGAACATTCCAATTCAATGACAAAATATCAATATCATCTAACCTTGCCAAACTTTATTGAAAAACAAAACAAACCACCAAAGTATGTGGAAATACAACCAAAAAAGAGGACCAATGTCCTAATAGAATGACAAATGAATCAAATTTCACAAACAAGGAGGGATGTTAGGTTTCCTCACTCAATTTCTAATGCTTACAATAAGTCAATTGTGAAAATGGAAGGTGGGTCTTGAAAAGGGGATAGTCAAACTTACTATTTTGCCATTCACGTTAAGATGAAAAATGTTCACAATTATGATGCAACTATTATGTAATTATGAAATTTGTATTTTATAAGTGCTTTCCAATATATCTTATTTGTCCACTTGATCTCATCCAACATTGGCACGTGTCATGTTCAAAGATTGAATATTATAATTCTTATAAAATTCACCAACATCTCCATCATCCATTTGAATCAACCCCAATATTGTCAAACAACAATCAATGATGGAATTTGGTAAAATTTGAACAAAAATAAATTTGGACCATCTATTTCAACAACCCTAAATTATATACATAGGAAATTGCTACAAGGATGTGCACAATTTATGACTTTAAAACTTTTTTTCCTCTTCAGTACTGCCATATGTCATGTTCACAGATTGACCACCCAATTGGCTGTTGAGTGGAAACATTAACATGGAATAACATCCTAAGGTGGACTCAACCATCAATTTCCATTATAATGGATGTTTAGTGGAAAATTCCTATTGAATTACACTCCTATCCATGGACCACTAGAACCCAATAATATGGTGGAATTGGACAAAATTTAATTATATTTTATCAAGTTCCCTAAAAAATCCTATTATTTTTAATGTTTGATGACAAACTTTCACTATAGAACAAAAACTTTGTGCATGTAAGTTCATGGTTTGAGACCATTGTGTTGAAATGTAATTGGGGTGTGGTTTGATCATTATATTCCACGAGGCACTATAAGGATTTTTGGATCTAAAAATTATTTTCTTTTTGAAGTATTTATCTCCATAATCTATCATGTTGTTAAT
>Ga0116229_10000475_pt1 | contig 52865 bp, 40 predicted proteins | sample S1TSphgellanicum_3_FD_87313 | JGI IMG/M metagenome (GOLD analysis project Ga0116229, IMG submission 87313) | Host-associated microbial communities from peat moss isolated from Minnesota, USA - S1T2_Fc - Sphagnum magellanicum MG | ecosystem: Host-associated > Plants > Peat moss > Unclassified...
ACGCGCTCCAAAATCAAGGTCGCGCTCGCGTGACGGGCGCCGAGCGATCCGCCCGTCCCGTGCACGAGAGCGAGGTCGCAGCTCGGAACCTGCACCCCCTGGTTCGCTTCACCCCGCAGTTGCCGCACCGCCTCGACGATCTTCGTCATCCCGCCACGATTCGCCGGATGGTTGTTGCACAATCCGCCGCCGTCGGTATTGACCGGCAACGTGCCGACGCCCGCGATTAGATTACCGTCGCTCACGAAACGACCGCCCGCCCCCTTAGCGCAAAAGCCCAGATCTTCCAATTGCACGACGACCGTGATCGTGAAGCTGTCGTACACCGACGCATACTTGATGTCGGCCGGTCGCACGCCGGCTTCCGCAAACGCCGTTGCTCCCGAGGCGACGCCCGCGGACGACGTGATGTCGACCCGGCCGCCCGCCAGGCCTTTGACCGCCTCGCCCGCGCCGCGGATCGCGATTTGCGGTCGCGCGAGCGACCGCGCGATCTCCGGAGAAACTACGATGACCGCTCCGCCGCCGTCGCTCACCACGCAACAATCCAGCCGGTGCAGGGGGTCGGCGATCATCGGCGACGCCAGCACGTCATCGACGGTGACGACGTTACGCAACATCGCGCGGGGGTTGTGCGCCGCGTGGTGCGAGGCCGCAACTTTGACCCACGCCAACTGCTCCGAGGTCGTCCCGAACTCGTACATGTGGCGCATCGCGCACATCGCGTAGCTGTTCACCACGTTCTGCCGGAAGGGCAGTTCGCTCGCGACTTCCGGAATCGCCGGGTTATTCAGAAAGGCGAGTTCCACGTCGGGTGGCGTCTTGGCCGCGCGCGGCCGACCCGCCATGCTGATGAGCGCGACGGAACATTTCCCGGCGGCGATCGCCTCCGCCGCGTGCGCGACGTGAGCGATGTAGGACGAGCCGCCCACGTCGGTTCCGTCGAAATGCCGGATTTTCAAGCCCAAGTATTCCGGCATGGAGAACGCTCCGAATCCCGGCGCGTCGCCCGCGTAAAAATAGCCGTCGACCAGATCGCGCGTGATGCCGGCATCCGCGATCGCGCCGCGCGCGACGTCGGCGTGAAGCGCGGCGAGCGAGATGCCGTCGGCCTTGCGCACCGGATGCTCGAACGCTCCCGCGATGAAGGCCTTATTGCGGATGCTCACGATTCGTAATAGACGCCGACGACCTGGGCGGCGAGCGCCGGCCGCGACGAACCCTCGAGTTCGAACACGCAATCCATCAGGACCCGGATCCCGCCGTCTTCCATGCGCTCGCTCGCGGCGATGGTCTCGACGAGTCGTAAGCGCGAACCGACGGGAACCGGGCTGACGAAGCGCAGCTTGTTCGCGCCGTAGTTGAGGGCGTGGCGCACGTTATCGACCGCGTACAGCGTCGCTTGGAGTGGAATCAGCAGGGCGAGCGTGAGGTACCCGTGCGCGATCGTCTTGCCGCCCGGCAGCTCCCGCGCGCAGCGTTCCGGATCGCAATGGATCCACTGACGGTCGCCGGTCGCGGCCGCGAATCCGTCGATCATCTCTTGCGTCACGGTGAGCCAGGGACTCGGGCCAAAGCTTCGGCCGGCCGACTCCAGAAAGTGCGACGGCCGCTCGATGACGGTGATCTGCGCGTCCGGCTCGGGTGCGATCACAGCCGTCCCAGCGCTTTCAGACGGGGCTCGAGTTCTCCGAGCGGGCCCGGTTGCACGGGCTTCGCGCCCTCCAGCGTGGCGATTCGGTCGTACGCGGCGTCGAACGCCCCGACCGAGACGGGCTCGACCGGGTCGAATTGGACGCCTGGTCCTTCGAAAGCGGCGACGCGGCTATAAAAACCCGCCATCGCCGAGAGGATGATGCCCGACTCCCGGCAACGCTCGCTGCAGAGCCAGGCCACCGCGGGCGAAACCAGGTCGGCGCGCAAATACGTTGCGATTCCACCGGGCGCGACCGCTTCGGTCATACGCGTCAAGGCGCCGGGCGAGATCGCGTTGACCAGCACGTTATACCGCTTTCCCTCGAGCGCCAGGCAATTCATCATTCCCACGAGGCCGAGCTTTGCGGCTCCGTAGTTGCTCTGGCCGAAATTCCCGTTGATTCCCGCCGCCGACGTCGTCATGACCACGCGGCCGTATTCCTGAGCAACCATCTTGGGCCAGGCCGCGTTCGTCACGTAGAACGCGCCCAGCAGATGGACCTTGATGACCTCCTCGAAATCGCTCGCCGCCATCTTCGCGAAACTCCGGTCCCGTAGTATTCCGGCGTTATTGACGAGTATGTCGAGCCGTCCGAAGCGCTCGATGGCGAGGTCCACCATCCGTTTCGCGCCCTCCGGGTCGGCGACGCTATCGTAGTTCGCGACCGCGTCGCCGCCGCCCGCGACGATCTCCGCCACGACCTGATCGGCCGCGGTCGAGCTGGAACCGCCGCCGTTGACCGAACTGCCGAGATCGTTGATGATGACGGCCGCGCCGAGCTTGGCGAAGAGCAGCGCGTGCTCGCGACCGAGTCCCGATCCGCTTCCGGTGATGAGTGCGACGCGTCCGCTAAGGTTTACCGGCATGCTGCTTCCTTTCGAGATCGGCGAGCGCTTCCGCGCGAAGGACGTGCTTGAGAACCTTACCGACGCCGCTGAGCGGCAAGGGCGTGCTGCGAAACGAGACCGTTTTCGGGCACTTGAAACCGGCGATACGGTTCCGGCAATGTGCCACGACGTCACCGGCGGATAGGTCGCGGCCTGGCCGAGTGACGACGACCGCATGGACCGCCTCGCCCCAGAGCGGATTGGGCACGCCGATCACGGCACACGACTCGACGTCCGGATGGGCAGCGAGCGCGTTCTCGACTTCGATGCAATAGACGTTTTCGCCGCCGCTCACGATGATGTCTTTGGAACGGTCGACGATGGCGATGAAGCCGTCGTCGTCCATGACGGCGACGTCGCCGGTCCGCAGCCAAGGCCCGCTGAAGAGCCGCGCGGTCTTTTCCGGATCGCGCCAATAGCCGGCAGCGAGCGTGTCGCTGCGCACCAAGAGTTCGCCCGGCGTACCCACCGGCAGGTCGTTCTCGTCTTCATCGACGATCCGGACGGAAACATCCGCTAACGGAAGGCCCGCCGTATGCAACTTGCCGGCATTGGAGCCGCCCGTAACGTGGTACGCCGGGGGAACGGAAAGCACGGGTCCGGTGGTTTCCGTCAGGCCGTAATACTGCCGGAACTTGGCGTTCGGCATCGCGGACAAGGCCTGCACCAGCAGCGTTTCCGAAATCGGCGCCGCGCCGTAGCCGAAGGTCTCGACTTTCGCCAGTAACGCGTCCTCACGTGCCGAGGAAGCGAGCACCATCGCGAGCAAGGTCGGAGCTCCGCAGAATGCGGTCACCCCGCGCAAGCGGATTTCCTCGTAGATGCCGGCCGGATCGAGATTTGGCCGGAAGACATTCACCGCGCCGCCTCCGATCGCCGCGTACAACTGGTCGCAGCCCGCGACGTGAAAGATCGGCATCGCGTGCAGGAAAACCGTGCCGCGGCCGAGCCCGAGCGCCTCGCGCATCGCGTCGCCTTGCTTCGTCAAGGCGCGCGCCGGAATCACCACGCCCTTGGGGGCGCCGGTCGTACCGCCCGTATAGAGTAAGGCGGCGATGCTGTCGGCCGTTGGGGCTTGCGGCGTTAGCGGTTCGGCGGAATTGAGCGCGTCCAGATCGGCTTCGTCGAGATCGATGAGTCGTCCGGCCGGCGTTTCGGCGGCGATGGCCATCACGCGGTTCGCCGAACCGGCGTCGGATGCGAAGGCCCGGACGTCGGCATCGCGCACGATCGCAACCAACTCCTCGTGCGCGAGCCGCGAATTGAGTGGGACGACGGTGAGGCCGGCCCAGGAGAGCGCGCAGGTGAACTCCACCTGCGCTTGGCTCAGTGCGGCCAGGACCGCGACCCGGTCGCCGGCTTCAAGGCCGAGGGCGCGCAGGCCGCCTGCGATGCGCGCCACGCGCTCCGAAACCTCGCGCCACGTCAATGTTCGATCACCGCTGACGAACGCGATGCCGCCGGGGTCGCGGGCGGTCGTGACGCCGAGAAGCTGCGCGAGCGACATTACGCGAATCCCCGGTAACCGAGTTCCGCGTAGCGCCGCAAGTGATCGTCGATCGATCCGAATTCCCGCTCGGCCACGGTTGCGCGCTTGAAGAGCTGTCCGATCTCGAGCTCTTCGGTGACGCCCATGCCGCCGTGCAACTGGACGGCGTTCTGAGCGACGCTACGGAGCGCACGGCTGACGAACGCCTTCGCGGCCGACGCGGCAGCGGCACGCGCAACCGAATCGCCGTTCGCGTTCGCCGCGCCGAAGCGCGCCATCGCGGCGGCTTGTTCGGTCGCGACGGACATATCCGCTAAGCGGTGTTGCAGCACTTGAAAGTCCGCCAGCGGCCGGCCGAATTGGCGCCGCTGCCCGAGATACGCGGTCGTCTCGCGCACCATGCGGCGCATGATGCCCACGCTCTCCGCGCAGATCGCCAACGTAGCCTCGTCGAGCGCCTGCTCGACGAGTGCGAGCCCGGAGCCCTCCTCGTACGCTAAGGCGTCCGCCGGCAGTACCGCGCCGTCGAACGAGACGTCGGCCGCGCGGCCGCCGTCGATCGTGCGATACGCTTCGAGCGCAAGCGACGGATGCGTCGCCTCGACCAGGAATACCGACACGCCGTCCCGCGCGCGCTGCGTTCCCGCGGTGCGCGCGGTGACCAGGAAGTGCGTCGCCCACGGCGCGCCGTAGACCACGGCCTTGTGGCCGTCGAGCACGTATCCCGCCGCGTGCCTGCGCGCCGTTACGCGTACGTCCGCGGGGTCGAAGCGCGCGTGCGGCTCGGCGAAGGCGATCGCGACGACGGCGCTCCCGTCGACGATGCCGGCGGCGAGTTGCGCCGCCCACGGCGCTTTCGAACGGCGCACGAGACTGCCGGCGATCACGACCGTCGAAACGTACGGCTCGACGACCAGGGCCTCACCGAAAGCTTCCATCACGATCGCAACTTCCAGCGCCCCGCCGCCGCTACCGCCGGCCGATTCGTCGAAGCCGATGCCCGAGAGTCCGATGTCGTTCGCGAGCGCGCGCCAGAATTCCGGACGCCGGCCCAAGTCCGAAGCGATTGCGCGGCGACGTGTTTCCGGCGCATACGAGTCGGCCAGAAAGGACCGCACGGCATCGCGCAGCATGCGGTATTCTTCGCCATCCTCGACGGTCGAAGGCGCAGCGGCCGCCAAGGATTTGTAAATGATGCCGCGTTGAATCTCGCTCGTTCCGCCGAGGATCGTGACGGCGCGTCCGAACAGGTAGCTCGCGACGGCTTGCGGACCGGAAGCCGGCCCCGCCAGTGGCGGCCGGCCCGCCTCGAACGCATCGGTTTGATCGGCGCGCACATAGGGCCCGAGCGCGTCGATCGCCAGCTCCGAGATCCGCTGCTGGACTTCGCTCTGCCGTAACTTCATGACCGAAGCATCCGAATCGCGCGCGTCGCCGCGTTCCTGTCGCAGCAGCACTTGCTCGCCGAGGGCTTCGAGGGCGATCAGGTCGACCTCGACCTCGCTGAGCGATTTCGCGAACGACGGGCTCTCGAGCAGGTTCCGCTCCGGGCTTTCGCCGGGTGCCTGGGCCGCCGATTTGCGGAGATTGCCGAGCGCGACCCGCAAGGTTCCCGTCTCCGCGATGCCGTTGCGTTCGTGCTGCAGCAAGAATTTCGCGTACTCCCAGCCGCGATTTTCCTCGCCGATCAGATTTTCCGCCGGTACGCTGACGTCGCTAAAGAAGACTTCGTTCAAGTGCCGCTGCCCGTCGATGCTGGTGATCGGACGAATGCTGATGCCGGGACTCTTGAGATCGATCAGGAGGAAACTGATGCCCGCTTGCGGTTTGCCGGACGTCGACGTGCGGACCAGGCAAAAGATCCAGTCGGCCTCGCGGGCCGCGGTCGTCCAAATCTTCTGGCCATTCACGATGTATCGATCGCCGTCGCGCACCGCGCGCGTTTGAAGCGAGGCCAGATCCGAGCCGGCTCCCGGTTCGGAGTAGCCCTGGCACCAGAGCGTGTCGCCCGCGCGTAGCGGCGGAAGATGACGCGCGATCTGCCGCTCGTTGCCGAACGTGTAGAGAACGGGCCCGATCATGTTGAGGAACGGGCTGAGCGCCGGCGCCTTGGCCCGGCCGAGCTCCTCGGCGAACACGTGCCGCCGCCGGACCGACCAGCCGGTGCCGCCGTGTTCGATCGGCCAGCCCGGAACGATCCACCCCTTCGCCGCGAGCACGCGGTGCCAGGCCTGCTGGACCCGCGTATCGAGCAACAGCACGGTGCGCGGAGCCTCCCGCATCTCCGAAGTCAAACTCTCGGAAAGAAAGGCGCGAACTTCCTCACGAAATGCCTGTTCCGCATCCACTTCATGAGGTGCTAGGGTGGCGTCGATTAGCTGTGCGTTCACTCTGCCTCCACGTCTTGCGGACGTACTGTGCTAGGCATGCAGGGCAGGCTCCGGAGAAGCGGATCGCGCCGCGAGCCACGGTTCGAAGATCGCGGTCACCTTATCGGAATTGAAGATGTAGGTCTCCACGAAGTCCGACCATGCGAGTTTCGCGCCCAATTCGTACATGGCGCCTACCAGGCAGAACCAATTGAGCACTTCCTGTTGCCCTGATTCCTCGATGGCCGAAAGCGGCACGTCGCGCCAAGCCGCTAAGTCGCCCCGCACGAGCTTCTCGTAGAGCGCGCGGTCCGCCGCGATATCGGGATGGAGCCGCCACGTCTTGTCGACCATGAAGGCGTGCGACCAGCTCGACGAGGCGCACATCGCGACGCGATACGGACTGCGCGCGCAGATCCGCGCGATCGCTCGTCCCAAATCGAAACAGCGCCGGGGACTCGGCGACGGCGGATCCGGCGGCTTGCCATTGTCGCCGAAGCGGCTGAACGAGCCGCGATGGCTGATCACCTTGCGGCCGTAGCAGTTCACTTGCACGGGAACGACCGGATAGTCGAAACCCGTGCGCTCGAAATCGAGGTACAGGATCGCGTTGAGGAACGCGTGGGGCAAACCGGGAAAGTGCAGCGGCTGGTACGCGTACGCGACGTCGAAATCTTCTTCGAGCAGACCCGCGACCAACGCTTTGGCCGCGGTGGGATGGCCCACGACGGTGCGCGTCGTTTCCTTCGGCTCGTTCCAGAAATTCGGCTTGCCCACCGTCGAGGTCGACATTTTCTCCCACGGCCGTAGCTCGCGCGTCTCGTACGCCATCACGCAGAACGCGGGGATCACGTCCTCGCGAAAATTCTCGTACTGATCGTCGCCCCAGATAAGAACGAAGTCGGGGTCGAACGCGTCGAGCGCCGCCCGCGCCTTGCGCAAGCCCGCCAGCATCTCGGCCCGGTGTTGCGCGGCGGCGGCTTTTCCGCCGTCGTCCGACCACTGCCGCCGCATCGCCTCGGGCCAGTTGGCCGGGTCCTTCGCGTCATCGGGAATCGCGGGATCGCCTAGCGTGTAACCGAGAATGCCCGCCATATGCTCGTCGTATCCGCTGAACGGTGGATAGTGCGAGACGCCGAAACCGAAAATATCGCCCATTATTGGCTCCTTGTCATTGCATGCTGCTCCCGCCATTGACGCTGAGCACCTGGCCCGTGATGAACCCCGACTCTTCCGATGCGAGAAAAAGAACGGCGGCCGCGACGTCGGCCGGGGTGGCCGCGCGTCCCATCGGGATCAGATCGAGGGCCCGCCGGCGCACGCCGCTGAGCCCGCTCGCGGGGCCCTTCGACGCTTCGCGAACCGCCGACTGGCGCTCGATCGCGACGTACGACGGCGCGACGGTGTTGAACGTCAGGCCGCGCGTCGCGAACTCGCGCGCGAAACCGCTCATCATCGCGTGGACGCCGCCTTTGGCGGCGTTGTAAACGGCGTGCGCGTCGAGGCCGTTACGAACCGATTCCGCCCCGACGTTGACGAAGCGGCCGTACCCACGTTCGAGCATCGGTGGAATGAAGGCCAGCGTGCACCGCAGCGCCGTCCACAGATTATTGTTCATCGTGCGCTGAAGGGTTTCTTCCGTGTGTTCGAGCGAAGGCAAGATCACCCCGCCGCCGGCGTTGTTGACGAGCGTGTCGACCTTCCCGAACGTTTCCAGCGCTAGCCGGCAGAGCCGCTCCGCTGCACCCTGCTCGCTCAGATCGGCGGCGAACGATACGGCTTTGGCACCGTAACGCACCGTGAGGCTCCGCGCCGCTTCCGCGCACGGGCCGGCTTCCAATCCCGCCACCACGACCTCGGCGCCCTCACGCGCGAATCGCTCGGAGATCTCGAGCCCGATTCCCGTGCCCGCGCCCGTTACGACCGCCGTTCGGCCGGCCAGCCGATCCGCCACTACCGTACCGTCTCGCATACGAGTGCATTGCGCTGGAATCCCGTTGGAGACCAGGACGAGGGTTCGCTCTGTGCGAGCCTCTTTACGAGACGGTACATTACAGGATGATGCTCACGGCGCCCGCGGGGTTGAGCGAGGTCATATCCATCGTCACGCGTTTGGCGCGGATGCGCAGGCCCTCGTCCGTGAGGCGCAACGTGTAGTCGTAGCGCCCGACGTAGTAGTCCGCCCGGTCGTTGCGAAAGCGCCACACCGTGAAGGCGGCCTCCACGGTCAGCTCGTCGCCCTCACGCGCCAGCACCAGGACGTTGGTAACCTGGTGGCGTGTCCGCGACGTGGGATATTCCCGATGCGCGTGCCGGCTCTTGAGCCGCGTGACGCGCGCCAAGATGCGCTCGCGGTTATCGTCGATCACGACCAAGTCGCGGGCCGGGTCGCCCTCCGGCACGTCGTTCGAGGGAACGACGTAGCGCGCGTCGTGCGTGAACAGCTCGGCCCACGCGTCGAGCTCCCAGCGATCCAGCAAGCGCGCTTCGTGGAAGAGAAATTCCTCTACTTCGGTCCGGGCGATTGCCTCGGCACGTCCTGCGTGCAACACGATTACCCCGCCGCCGCGGGAACGCGGCCCGTCATGAGCTCGTGCCAGCGCCGCCACCAGGAGCGCATCTGGAGTTCATCGAGCGGGCGCGGCTCTTCGTAGCTCATCCCGCGCGAGATGTCGCTCCACTCCACTTCGGTCGCGGCGAAGCCTTCCTGGCACGACTCCAACGCTTCGACGTCGTCGGGCGTCGCGAAGCCGCCGGGGCCCAGGAACGTCAGGAAGTTATCGAGCCGAGCGGCGCGCATTTCCGGCGACTCGTCGACCGGCGCCAATTGCCAAGCCGTGACGCGCATTTCCGAAGGGCTCACGGGTTCGAAGGTCCGCACCGTGACCGCCATGATGTCGTTGAGGACGAAGTTCGGAAAGACGACCATGTTGCGGCTAGTCTGCGTGATCCGCGAGGCGCGCGCTTCGCCGTATTTCTCGACCAGACGCCGGTGCATCGCCTCGAGCTTGGGCTTCGCGGCTTCGCCGAACAGCGGCGACCACTTCGCGATGGGCCGGCCCCAGGGCGCGATCTTTTCGGTGATCCCGTGCCCGTTGCCGAGCGCGCGTCCGCGCCCCGTCGAGAGGTACGAAGCCGCCGCGCCGGTCGAGCTGATGGCGCCCATCTTCTTGCGGGCGTCGGCTTCCAGGGAGGCGATGTACTTGAAATACGTCTCGTGGGTCGGCAACCCGTGATAGCCGTCGAAGCTATTTTCCGCCAGCAGCTTCCAGTTCGCGCGAATCGTATAGCGATTGCTGCCGCGAACGATTTCCATCTCGCCGTCCGTCGCATCGAGCGCGAGGTCCACGATCTCGAGCGCGCCGCCCAGATAGTCGCGCAGCGGCTCGACCTCCGGATTGAAGCTCACGAACACAAATCCGCGATACGCTTCGGTCCGCGCGACGCGACGCAAGGCCAGGCCCGCGCGGTCGAACGTCGGCCCGTAAGAGGCCGCGTCCGGAACGCCGACCAGATTACCCTCGAGATCGAACGTCCAGGCGTGGTAGAAGCACTGCAAGGAGCTCGCGTTACCGGAATCTTGACGGCAAATCGTCGCGCCGCGGTGCGTGCACGTGTTGTAGAACACGTTGATTGCGCCGTATTTCGAGCGCGCCAAGATAAGCGGCCGCCCACCGACGCTGCGGCGCACGTAGTCGCCGGGGTTGCGAACCTCGGACTCGTGGCCGACGTACAGCCACACCTTCGAAAAGATCCGTTCGCGCTCGAGCGCCAGGATTTCCGGCGACGTCATCGTCGACCGGTGCACCCGGAAGACGAACTGCTCCGGGTCGTCGAGGATCAGGTCGTTCACGTCGGTCATCGCTGCGCCGCCACCGGCGCGGCCGCACCGATCGAATCCAGGAAGCGCAAAACCAAGGCGTTGAAAGGCTCCGGCGCCTCCCACATGCCGATCAAGCCGCCGCCGGTGCGGTCGAGCCGCGCGCCGGGGATCGCGTCGCGCATTCGTTCGAAATTCGTCCAATTCTCGACGGGATTGTCCGAAAAGATCAGCTGCACGGGAACGCGGATCGTCGCGAGCTGCTCCGCGCTCAAGCCGAAACGGCGCTGCTCCTTCGATTCAACCTGAACGATGCGGGCCATCGCTTCGGCGGCGCCCGGCCGGCGGTAGAGTGCGTAGCGAACGGCCACCATTTCGTCACTAGCGCTGGCCGGATCGGCGAGCGCCCAATTCAAGCGCGCGCGGACGCTCTGGGTCGTAGCGGCCGTCGTCGCCTTCGCGGATAGCGCTTGGATTTGCGCGAAGCCCGTCTCCATGTGATCGTCGGGTTCGGTCAGGTGCGTCAGGCCATTGAAGCTGATGAGCGAGCGGACGCGCTCGGGATGATGGACCGTCAGCGACGTCGCGACCCAGCCGGCGAGGCCATGCCCCAAGAGATGCACGGGTCGGCCGATGGTATCGATGAAGCCGCGCACGTGCGCCACGTATTCCGGAATCGTATACGCCACCGGCGGCTTGTCGGTGAGGCCGTGACCCAGCGAATCGATCGCATAGACGCGGTAACGTTCCGATAGCGGCATGATGTTGCGAATGAAAATCTCCGCGTGGCCGCCGTTTCCGTGCAGCAGCAGCAGCGGTTCGCCGCTTCCCGCTTCGAGCGAACGGGTCCGCACGCCCGCGATATCGCGGTAGCGGATCTCGCCGCCGAGGAACTCTTCCCACATCGTCGGGCGCTGCGTCATCGGCTCTCCAATACGTGGCTGTGTCGTTCGACCGTCGCTACGACGCGGCCGACGATCCGGCCGGCGTGGAGGTCGTCGAGCGTCGCGTCGATTTCGCTCATCGGCCGGGTCGCAATCGGAACCGCGTACGACTCGAGGCCGGCCAGCAACTCCAATAACGCGCGCATTTCGTCCAGGCTGCCGACGTAGGATCCGCGCAGCGAAACGTTGCGCATCGGCAGCAGGGCGGTCGAGAGGTCGAGGCTGCCGCCGAACAGGCCGACGACCACGATCGACGCGCCTTTGGCCGCGACGTCGAGGGCCAGGCGTACCGTGCCGGGAGCTCCGACGAAATCGATAACGCCGCGGAACTTCGAGCCGGCCAGCTCGACGAGCCCGTCGGCTGCGCCGTCTCCGGCGGAATGACAGGTCGAGTGCGCGCCGGCGGTCGCGGCGGCAGCCAGCTTCGACGCATCGCTATCGGCGACGACGATCCGCGCCGGCGTCATGATCTTCGCGAGGCCGGTGGCGGCGAGACCAAGTCCGCCGGCGCCGATGATCAGGAGGCTGTCGTTCGCCGAGAGCGGCGGTAACTTTCGCAGTGCGCTGTAGGCGCTCAGCCCGGAGCACGCGCAGGTGGCCGCGAGGTTGGGATCGAGGGCGCCGTAGTCGAGCAGGTAGCGCCCGTGCGGCACGATCGCGTACTCGGCGAAGCCGCCGTTGCGCCGCGTCCCTAAACTGATATTCCGCTCGCAATCGATGTCCCGTCCTTCGAGACAGACGGCGCACTCGCCGCAGCCCGTCCAGGGATACACAACGATCGGACTGCCGACCGGCGGCCCCTCGGCCGACGGTCCCAAGGCGGCGACCGAGCCGACGATCTCGTGGCCCATCGTAAACGGCAACGCCACGCCGATATCCGCGTACCGAATGGCGCGGCCGTTACCCAAATCGAACCCGCCCGTGCGGATGTGCACGTCGCTGTGGCAAACGCCGCAGCGCTCCACCCGAACCAGGACTTCGGTGCCCCGCGGTTCGGGAATGGGCGCGATCCGCTCTTGCAGCGGCGCGCCCCACGAGACGATCGCATAGCTCGTCATGTGCGGCCGGTCATCGCGGTCAGTCGAGATCGGCATGGACGATCGCTTTCCCGCGGACGTGTTCCAGGATGCCCTCGCGCCCCATCTCGCTGCCCAGCCCGCTTTGTTTGATGCCGCCGAAGGGCAGCTCGGGCGGGCTCATCGCGAACGTGTTGATGCTGAGCGAGCCGGCTTCGATCCCGTCCGCGATGCGCCGCACGGTCTTCGCCGAGTCCGTAAACGCGTACGATGCCAACCCGTAATCGACCGCGTTCGCGCGCGCCAGCGCGTCCTCGGTATCGTTGAAGCGCGCGACGGGCGCGAGCGGGCCGAAGGGCTCCTCGCGCATCACACGTGCCGCCGCCGGCACGTCGGCGAGGACGGTCGGCTGCCAAAAGAATCCGCCCGCGGCGGCGCCCGAGTCGCCACCGCATACGACGCGCGCGCCCTGCGCTCGCGCGTCGCGCGTCAGTTCGTCCATCGCCGCGGTGCGGCGCGCGTTCGCGAGCGGTCCCATCTGCGTTTCCGCATGCAGGCCGTTCCCGACGCGCAACGCGCCGGCATGCCGCGCCAAGCTCTCGACGAATGCGTCGTATACGCCGGACTGAACGATGAAGCGCGTCGGCGCGTGGCAAATCTGTCCCGCGTTGCGAAATTTCGCGGCGACCGCCAGCCGCGCGACCCGATCCGGATCGACGTCGTCGAAGACGAGCACCGGTGAGTGTCCGCCGAGTTCGAGCGTGATGCGCTTCATCTCCGCGCCGGCGAGCGCACTCAGCGCGCGACCGACGGGGACGGAACCCGTGAACGAAATCTTCGCCACGTGTGGCGAGCGAATGAGGCGCGTCGAGATGTCGGCGGGAACGCCGTAGAGCACGTTGAGCGCTCCGTCGGGTACTCCGGCCTCCTGGCAGATGCGCGCGAGCGCGACCAAAATGCCGGGCGTTTCTTCGGCCGGCTTGATCACGACGGTGCAGCCCGCCGCGAGTGCGGTCGCGATCTTGCGCGCCGCCAAGACGGCCGGAAAATTCCACGGCGAGAACGCCGCCACGACGCCGACCGGCTCGTACGTTACCTGCGCGCTCGTGCCCGGAAACCGCGACGGAACGATGCGCCCGTAGATGCGCTTCCCCTCCTCCGCGAGCCACTCGAAGGTATCCGCCGTGGCCGCGATCTCGCCGGCCGCTTCGGTTAGCGTTTTTCCTTGCTCGAGCGTCAGGATCGTCGCCAGACGCTTCGCGTCGGCGCGAACGAGCTCGCTTATCCGGCCGAGAATCCGCCCGCGGGCGAGGGCGGTCGTCGTCCGCCAGCCGGCAAAGGCGCGAGCTGCCGCGGCGGCAGCCCGGTCAACGTCGTCCGGAGTCGCGAACGGCACGCGCGCGAACTCCCGGCCCGTCGCAGGCTCGCTGACGGGCCCCGACTCGGGCCGTTCTCCAATCCATTCGCCGTCGATGAACAGCGCGAGCTCCGGATAGTCGCGGCGCGCCTCAGTCCCGTCCGGTGTAACGATCGTTTGCATGTGCCGGCTATGTCGCCGCCGCCCGCGCGGAGTGATCGACGGGACATGCCGCCGCGGCTTCCGTTTGGTTGACGCGCGGCGGTCGAACCCCGCGTTTGGCGCGGTAGCGAATCGGCAGCCGCTTGAGCCCGCCGACGAAATTGGTCTCGACCCATGCGGGTTCGCCCGCCAACTCGAAGCCTTCGAACCGTTCGAGGAGCTCTTCGAAAAACGACTTGATCTCCATGCGGGCGAGAATGAGGCCCAGACACAAGTGAACGCCGTACCCGAACGAGAGCTGAGGGTTGGGCGAGCGGTCGATTTTGAACCGGAATGGATCGTCGAAGACGTCCTCGTCGCGATTCGCCGACGGGTAGCACAGCATCACGGCCTCGCCGGCGCGGATTGGTTGCCCGCGCAGTTCCGTATCGGCGACCGCCGTGCGCATGAATTGGCGCAGCGGCGTGACCCAGCGCAGCATCTCTTCGGTGGCCGTCGCGAAGTAGCGGGGCGACTCGTGCAGCTTGGCCAGTTCCGCCGGGTTCTCGATTAGGGCGAGCAAGCCGCCGGCGATCGTCGAGCTGGTCGTGTCGTGCCCCGCGGCCGCCATCGTCATGTAATACGAGTTCGCTTCCCAATCGGCGATCAGTTCGCCGCCGGGCATCCGCCCGTTGGCGATGATGCTCGCGAGATCGTCGCGCGGGTGTTCGCGCCGGTCGCGCGTGAGCGCGGAGAAGTATTCGTTGTACTCGGCGACGGTCTCGAAGTAGTTGAAGTTTCCGCGCGAACGCTGCAGCTCGGGGTCGGTCGCTCCGAAGAGCTGCTGCGTGAGGCGCAGCATGATCGGCTCTTCCGCGCTCGGGATCCCGAGGATCATCATGATGACGCGCAGCGGAAACCAGACGGCGACGTCGCGGACGAAGTCGCACTCGCCCCCGAGTTCGTCCATGCGGTCGACGGACTCGATCGCCAAGCCGCGCACGCGTTCCGCCAGCGATTTGACGCTCGCCGCCGCGAACCACTGCTCGGTCATCGAGCGGTAGATCCGGTGTTCGGGATCATCCAAACGCGGCAAGGAGCGAATGACGTTCGTGCCGCCGGTCAACGCGCGAACGCGCTGCTCGTGCTCGATCGAAAAGAGCCCCGAGCGCGGCTCGGCTACCCACTGGTCGCTGCGTCGCTCGACGACCTTGATATCCGCGTGTTTGGTGAGCGCCCAGAACGGGCGGTAGCCGTCGGCCTGCGTCCAATGAACCGGCGAGTTCCGGCGCAATTCCGCGAACAACGCGTCCATCTTCGGCAAATTCGCATAGGTTTTCGGATCGACGATGTCCGCGTCTACGAAGCGCTCTAGCATCTCCGAACTCCTTTCCGCGCTCCCTGGGGATCACGGCCTTCATCGACTTTTTCGAATAATATCCATTTTCCTAGGGCCGATCCCTTCAGGCTCGGCAACGTAGTCTGGCGAACTCGGCGCGCGAGCTAGATGGATATCGCATATATATATAGTGGTCTCTTATTGGAGAACGCTCGTCGGTATTCGCGTGACGCCTTCCAACGCGCTGGCGCTCGGGCAAAGCGGCGCGAGTGAGAAGTTCAACGTCGATGCGTCGTATTGCAGCGGCATCACAACCGTCTCGCCCGTCCGGCGACGTCGTTCACGGTAACGGCGAAGAGCGCGGGGCGTTACAACGACGGTCGGACCACAGGCCCGAACTCCGCGGTTATCGAGCCGCTCCGGAGGCGATCGGCGTCGAGCGCAGCGGCCGCTTTCACGAGGTCCGCGAGAGACTCCACCGACATCTTACGCATCACGTTGCCGCGGTGTGCTTTCACGGTGATCACGCTAATGTTCAAGCGGCCCGCGATCTGCGGGTATGAGGTTATCATTTCAGTACCTCCCCAGGCGGAAGCATTCAACCGTCGAGGGCAGCGCGGACGGATTTCAATAACAGATCGTCGTCGAACGGCTTGTCGAGGAACTCGATGGCGCCGGCCCGCATAGCCTGGGCCCGCATCATGGGCTCGCCGAAGGCCGGGGGAGATCTACCGGACGCCGCGCAGCTGGGCCGAGCGCTCCTACCACAATCTCATCTATTTCAACGAAGTCAGCAAAGGCGGGCACTTCGCGGCCTGGGAGCGGCCGCAGTTGTTCGCACGCGAGTTACGCGCGGCGTTCCGGACCGTGCGCTGATTCGCGCCAGCGGCGGCCGCGCCCAGGCGTGCAGACTGAGCGCAGGCGCGGTCTCTCACCGCTGCGAAGCTGAAGGGTGCCCGTCGCTTGCGGCGACGCCGCCGTTGTTCGGAGTCTTCAGCCATCCTCGCCTCGTTCCGCCAGCTCAGCGCGCGGCCGATTCGGTCGGCACTCACCATCTCGGGAATCGCCATCGGGATCATCGCGCTGGTGGTCGTCGGGTCGCTCGCCGAGCAACTGCACCTGATCGTGTCGCATTCGACGGCGCTCAATCGCGGGGCGATCTTTGCGATCGCGCGCGGCTCCGATCTCGCCGACGGTAGCGCGCGCAGCCGCGTCGACCGCGCGATCGGGCAAATTCGCGCCTTGCGCGGCGTGCGTGCGGTCGTGCCCGAAGTCATCGTGCCCTACCGTTTCTCGGGCTCGAGCGACCGGTTCGGTCCGCCGTCGCTCATCTTCGGCATTCCCGATGCCGGCCGCGCCCTCGCGGGCGATGCGCTTTCCATCGCGTCCGGACGCGACCTCCAACCGCGCGACGTTCGGGCCGCCGTCGTCGGCAGCGATTTCGTCGCCGCGGAGAACGCGCCGGTCGGCGCGACGATCTCGCTTTACGGCAACTCGTATCACGTCGTCGGAACGATCGCGAAATCGTTTACGATCTTCGACGCGGCGGTGATCGTGCCGTATGCGTCCTCGCAAGCGCTCTTGCGTCAGCTCGTTCCGCCGACGATCGCGCGCTTGCCGGCGACTCCCGCTTCGGCACTCATGGTGCTCGTCGACGGTAAGAGCGACACCGCGCTCGTCGCGAGCCGCATCCGTTTTTTGACGGGCCTCGAGGCACGCGATCCGCGCTCGAGCGCGGCGAACGTCGAGTCAACGACGCGGCTCTTCGACGCCATCATCTTCGGCGCGGCGCTCGTGGCGCTCGTCGTCGGGGCCATCTCCATCGTGAACACGATGACGATCGCCGTAACCGAACGGACGCGTGAAATCGGTATCCGCAAAGCGATCGGCGCGGGCGATCGTGACATCCTCACCGAGTTCGTCGCCGAAGCGATCGCGATCGGCGCGCTCGGCGGTGCCGTCGGGATCATCGTGGGCCTGGCCATCGTCGCCGTGATCGACGCCCACAACGCGTCACGCGGCGACGTGGAGTTATTCGCGGTCACGCCGCGCTTAGCGCTCGGCGCGTTCGCGTTTTCGGTGATCCTGAGCGCGCTCGCGGGCCTCATTCCCGCCTTTCGCGCGGCGCGCCTCGCGCCCACGGAGGCGTTACGGCGGGTCGTGTGAACGGTCCGGCAGCACTCGTCGTCGCGCGCGGCGTCGACAAGGTTTACGCGCCCGGCACGCCGCGCGAGGTCCGCGCGCTCGACGGGGTTTCGTTTACGCTCGAACGCGGCGAGTACGTCGCGATCGTCGGCGAGAGCGGCAGCGGCAAGACGTCGCTCATGCACCTGCTCGGCGCCCTCGATCGGCCCACCGCCGGATCGATCGCGATCGACGGCGTGGATCTCGCGCGCGCCTCCGGTGACGAGCTCAAGCGCCTGCGCGCCAAGCGGATCGGCTTCGTCTTTCAGGGGTTCAATCTCGTTCCGGCGCTCGACGCGCGCGAGAACGTCGCCCTCGCCGCGCATTACGCGGGCGTGCCGCGTGCCGAAGCGTTACGTCGCGCGGAGCGCAGTCTCGCCGACGTCGGGTTGAGCGACCGCGCGCACCATCGGCCATCGGACATGTCGGGCGGCCAGCAACAACGGGTCGCGATCGCCCGAGCGCTCGTCAACGAACCGGCCTTGATCCTCGCGGATGAGCCGACCGGTGAACTCGATTCCCGCAACGCCGATGCCGTCCTCGATCTGCTCGAACGTCTCAACGCCGAACGTGCCGTGACCCTGGCGATCGTGACGCATAGCGAACGCGTCTACGCCCGCGCGCGGCGGGTGTTGCGCCTCGTCGACGGCCGCATCGCGAGCGACGACACGCGCGTACCGAGCGCCCGATGAAGCGCGGGCTGATCTTCACCGTCATCGTCGCATCGGCCGTCATCGCCGCATTCGCCGTCTCGCAACACGTATCGGCGTTCCCCGCCCCACCCCCGGCGCCCGCACCGCTGCGCATCGTCGTGCTGGGGGATTCGCTCGCCCTCGGCACGGGGGCGGCCGATCCCGTTAACGGCCTGACCTTTCGCATCTACCGCGCGCTCTCCGCCGGCCGGCCGGGATCCGAAATCACGAATTTCGCGATCGGCGGTACGCGCGCGTCCGACGTTCGCCGACTCGAAGTCGCTTCGCTCGATCCGCGTGCGACGGATCTCGTGTTGCTCGTCGTCGGCGGTAACGACGTGGTTCGCAGAACGCCGGCTGCAACGTTCGCACGCGAATACACCAGCTTGTTGACCGCGATCCGAAGGCGCGTGCCGCGGGCGACGGTCGTCGCCTTCGGAGTTCCTGACGTCGCGCGCTCGCCGCTGTTCGCCGATTCGCGCGCGAAGACCGAAGCGTTGTCGCGAGCCGACGACGTGGCCGTGCGCGTTGCGGCCGCCGGCAACGGCGCGACGTTCGTCGATCTTTTTAGCTATACGCACCACGCAGCTACCACGCAAGACTTCTTTTCGAGCGATGACTTCCATCCGAGCGATGCGGGATACGCGCGACTCGCCGCCTTCGCGCTCCCAGTCGTCACGCGAGCGCTTGCGAGAAGAAGTTCACGGGAAAGCGGCTCGGGTTCGAGAACGTCGATATCTACACACGTGCTAAGAATCAAAATCGTCCAATCCGCGGAGTCGCGCCGATACGGAAGCACTCACCAGCACCTCGCGTTGCCTCCGATCTCGAGGATAGATCGGGCCGAGCAACGCCATCGCATCTTCGACGATTCTTGCCACGTTGTGCTGTCCAATTGCGTGAAACGCCCGCGCGGCCTCCGGAGCGAGGACGCCGGTGCTATTTCCGAAGAGAAGGCCGACGATTCGGGCGCGCCGTCGTAGGTCAAAAGAAACGCTTCCGGTCCGTCGTATATGTTTATCAGTTCCCAATAGCGTTCGATCAAATCCCAGTACGGCTTCGGCATTTCGGTTCACGTTCTCTCTCCATGCCGCGGGTCACTATGGGGGCGAGGTCGCGAAATGTACCGGCTTACGTGGTGTTCTCAGCCGGCGAAACCGATGGGTCCCTTGGAGGGACCGCGAAATCGTTTGCGTTCGTACATCTTCGCATCGGCCTCGCGCAGGATCGCGCCGAAATCGCACGGCGTCGGGGAGACCGCGGCTCCAATACTGGCGCCGATACGATGCAAGCCGGTGGAAGTCCGGATCGGCCGGCTCGCAAGCGCTTCGAGACGGACGATCAACGAGTCCACGAGCGCGCAGACGTCGCCGCCCTCATTGATCGCGACGACGAACTCGTCGCCTCCGACGCGTGCGAGGAAGTCGCTTGGCCGGACAGCCCGCACCATCCGTTCAGCGAAGATCGTGAGAACTTCGTCGCCGGCTTGATGTCCGGCGGTATCATTCACTTTCTTGAAGTCATCGAGGTCGATCGCCACGATCGCGAGGTTCGAGTTGGGCACCGCGGCCATTTTGAGACCCTCTATGTTGAGCAGCACGCGATTCGCGATGCCGGTCAGCGCGTCGTGAGTCGCGGCATGGCTCAACTCGGCTTGCTGGAGCCGCAGCGTCGAGTGTAGGTGCGCGTGTTGAATGGCGATGGCGGCGTGATTTGCGAAAAGCTCGAGAATTTCGATCTGCGCGGGCGTGGGGCGACGGCCATTGATTGGATCGTCGACGCTCAGGAGACCGACACACTCGCCCGAGGGGGCCGTGAGAACGGCAAACAAACCATCATCCGGCAGCCACGCGTCGATGTGACCTTGCGCCTCGAGTTCCAGACGGTGCACGATGATGCCATCCGCCCAATTCGGCGCGTGCCGGCTATCGAGGAAGTAGACGGCGTCGCCTCGCGACTCTGCGGCCGCCTCGATGCGGCGCCAATCCTCGAACGGCACGTGCGTCCCGAGTAGCGCGGCGCGACCCTCGGCGCTGCCCTCCACGGAAACGACCTCAAAGAAGCCATCGGGTCGAAAGAGGCTCAGGGCTGCCACGCGGAAGCCCGTGCTTCTGACGACGCCGGCAGCAACGCGATCGAGCGTTTCAGTGAGATCGAGACTGGCATGTAGATGCTTGGTGACGTCAAGGAGGGCGCGAAAGGCAGAGACGTCGGCGCTCGGCCCGTCTTTGGGGGTCATCAGACCTTTCTCCGGCCCCGCGTCCACCCGGCGATTTTCACTTTCAAAGGCAACTATCCGATGGGGAATCGCCCAACGGCTCGTATTGATGATATCGACCGCCGCCACGGAGGCATGACGCCGGATACATCATAGTGACTTGGACAACGGCGCTCCGGTACGGGCCAAACACCAACTTTACAGTTTTCAGCCGGCGGAAGTAGTGACCCCGGTCGCTGACGCCGCGGTGGCCCAACAGAGGCGTCTGAGGCGGGAACCGGGGCCGTCTTGCACGAGACGCGGTAGGGAGCGCTATCCATGCCGCGAGGGACGTTGGCGCGACATGCCGCTGATACCATGGCTCGACTCGACTCCGCTCGTACTAACCGAAAGGTTCCCTTACCATGCGACGCCGCGGGCCGGCGAGCGGTCCCGGTGACGAGTCCTCGGCAAAGCGATCGAGTCCGGCGCGTAGAATCTGATCTGCGTGGCAAGACCGATGCGCATCTACCTCATCAGGCACGGCGAAAGCGAAGCGAACCTCGATCAAAAGTTGAACGCCCAGCTACCCGACCACAGCATCGCGCTTTCGACCGAAGGGCGTCGGCAAGCCAGAGAGGCGGGTGAAACTCTGCGGTCGATCCTCCTCGAGAGCCCGAACGTGAAGGAAGCGAGAGATGCCGGCCGCGCGACTCCGCCGATTCGCATGTGGCGCTCACCGTATCTGCGCACGCGGGAGACCGCGGACGAACTTCTGGGCGGCCTCGGCGGCCTTACGAGCGACGGCGGCCTCGTGCTCGACGTCTGCGAGAAATCACAGCTGCGCGAGCAAGAATTCGGGCTCTTCGACGGCGTTCCCGACGACGAGCTGCCGAAGATGTTTCCGCGCGAGTACGCGCACTACAAGAAGGCTGAAGATAACGGGGGGCGCTTTTGGGCGCCGATGCCGATGGGAGAGAGCCGGTGCGACGTTGCCGAACGCGTGCACGCCGTCTTCGGCACGTTCCATCGTGATGCCGAACGGCACGACATCCACGACATCATCGTCGTGTCGCACGGCGTCACGATTCGCGCGTTCGTGTACGCCTGGGTCGGCTACGATTGGGAATGGTTCGAAACGCAGCGGAATCCCGGGAATTGCTCGATCTGGCTGCTCGAGAACGGCGAAAATCGCGGCATGCTGTTTGACGGTTGGCGCGCCCGTCGCAGTCACGTGGCGCAAGAGGAGCGAGAAGCCGGCGTAATCGGCAGCGATAGTTTCGGCGTGCCCGATCGTTAGGTTTTGTTTGCCCCGCCCTTCGCGACCGACGTAGCACGCAACGAGCCGTTCGCGCTGTATACCTGGAACGTCCACAGTCCGCCGGCGTTGATCTGGGCGACGCCGTTGCCGGCCTGGGCCGCGTTCACCAGAGGCACGACGATCCGCGTGGGTTCTTTGGCTCCTACGACGCGATCGGTCCACGAGCACTGACCCGCGAGCAGTCCCTGCGCTCCGGGACGCGCTCCTTTCGTGAACTGCACGATCAGCGTCGCACCCTGCGCCGATGCGATGCCGTGGCCACCGCGGCAACTGAGCGGAAACGTCTTCGGCGCCGCGGTTAGTTGCGTCGGAGTGCCTTTGGTCAGCTGCGTTGGGGTACCTTTGGTGAGGCCCGAATTTGCGAACGGATTGCTCGTGCGCTTTCGCTGCTCGTACGCGAGGTAGGCCTTCGGGCATTGATGCACGACGCCGCGGAAGAGGCCGAGCGCGACGGGATTGGCGTCGGCCATATCCTCGTCCATGAGCAGCAAATATTGCAAGGTGCGGCTGTCGGCTTTCTGCTGACCGGAGAGCACCGCGCAAACGTTGCCCACGGCCGCGGACAGGTCGGCCGCGGTCTGCGCGCGCGCGCAATCGGCGTGCAACACGCCAGCCGCACAGGCAACCATCAGCAGGCACTTTGCCGGAAATCTGGAGCGAATCGCGTCCATCGTGGTGGACTTCCGGGCGCAAGCCGGATTGTCCGCCCGCACGCGCCACGACCGCACCATCAACCTCGCGTTCCGTACGATCTTGGCTAAACGAAGCGCTGAGCTGCGGGCGAAGCCTGCCGGACGCCGAATTCCATCTGAGCGACAGTGGGCATTTTCTTCCGGAAGACAAAGCGGACGTAGCATTTTTCGCTAATCCGCGGCGAGCTGGATCGGTCGATCGCGAGCAGGTTGTGCCGGGACACTGAGGAGATTCCGTTGGCCAAGCTCATCTCCGTAAACGTCGGCCTGCCGAAGGACGTCGAATGGCGCGGGCAGCGCGTGCACACCGGCATCTGGAAGCAGGCCGTCGACGGTCGGCGCGCCGTCCGCCGGCTCAACGTCGACGGTGACGGGCAGGGCGATCTCGCGGGGCACGGCGGCGAACAGCGCGCGGTCTTCGTTTACCAGCAGTCGTCGTACGATTTCTGGGCTCGGACGCTGCGCCGCGATGACTTCACGCTGGGCCAGTTCGGCGAGAATTTCACCGTCGAGGGGCTGCCGGACACCGAGGTGCGCATCGGCGATCGCTATCGGATCGGCGGCGCCACCTTCGAGGTGACGCAGCCCCGCGTGACGTGCTACCGCGTCGGCATCCGCATGAACGATCCGCAGATGCCGGCGCGGCTCGTCGCGGAGGGCCGGCCGGGCTTTTATGTCCGCGTGCTCGAGGAAGGCGACGTCGCCGCGGGCGACGAGATCGTGTTGCTCGCGCGAAACGCGGCGAGCGTAAGCGTGGCCGAGGTCGACGCACTGCTGTACCGCCCGGGCCCCGATCCCGCGAAGATCCGTCGCGCGCTGGCGGTTCCGGCGCTCAGTCCGGGCTGGCGGACATCGCTGGAAGCGATTCTGGCCCGCCCTCCGGGCGCGACGGGAAATCCCGGCCTCGCGACCGTGGACCTGTCGCAGGCGGCGCACACGGGCTTCCGCGCCGCGCGGATCACCGGCCTCGCCCCCGTGACTGCCGACGTGCGCTCCGTGGCGCTCGAAGCCGCGGACGGAAGCGACCTCGACGCGGCCAAGCCGGGCCAGTTCGTCGTTCTCAAGGCGCAGGTTGCGCCGGATGCTGCGCCGCTCGTTCGCAGCTATTCGATTTCCGGCGTGCCTGACTCACGCCATTACGAGCTCGGCGTGAAGTGCGAACCGTACGGCGCGATGGGACGCTATCTTTCGGGCCAGGCCAGAGCCGGGGACGCGATCGAAATCAGCGCGCCGCGCGGCACGTTCGTACTCAACGATTCCGAGCGAACCGCCGTCTTCATGAGCGCAGGCATCGGGATCACGCCGGTCTTAGCGATGTTGAAGGCGCTCGCCGCGCGGCGGTCGGCGCGACCCGTTTGGTGGCTCTACGGCGCCCGCAACTCCGACGAACATCCCTTCGCCGCCGAGGTGCGCGGACTGCTGACCGGTCTCGCGAACGCGCGCGCGCACGTGCGGTACAGCCGTCCCGGCGAGAAAGACGTGCCGGGCGCCGATTTCGATTCGACCGGACGGGTCGATGCGGACCTCATCCGGGAACTCGGCATTGGAACGGACGCGGAATTCTATCTCTGCGGGCCGCCGGGGTTCATGCGCGAGTTACCGGCCGAACTCGCGTCCACGGGCGTCGCGCCCGCGGACATCCATAGCGAAGTGTTCGGCGCCGGGCCGTCGATCACGCCCGGCATCGCCGGCGCGCCGCGGCCCGCGCCGCACGCGCCTTCCGGCACAGCGGGCACCGGGCCGGTCGTCTCGTTCGCGCGCAGCGGTCTCAACGTTTCCTGGGACGCGCGCTTCGGGAGTATTCTGGAATTCGCCGAGGCGTGCGACGTGCCGGTGCGCTGGTCGTGCCGCGTCGGCGTCTGCCACACGTGCGAGAGCGGCCTCATCTCCGGCGACGTCGCCTACGAACCGCAACCACTGCAGCTGCCCGGGGCGGGCAACGTGCTGATCTGTTGCGCGGTTCCGATAAGCGAAACCGTCGTGGACCTCTAGCCAGGACGCCGCGACATTCGATCACAGGACTCTCCGCGGGAGTCGTTGCACTAGGAGAGTCCGCCGTGAGGCGTCGTGTTTCAAAGCCCCGGACGGGGAGGCAGTTCTTGCGGGTGAATCGATCGCGGGCGTTTGCTTTAGCGCAGTTCCTGGCGATGCTCGTCGTCCCGTTGCGTGCCTCTTCACAAGATACGCCTCCCCCCGATCCGCAAATCGCGCAGGGGCAGGCCGCGTACGATGCGGGCGACCTCACGAAGGCGATCGCGCTCTGGGAACCGGTGCTCGTTCGACTGCGAGCGGCGCCGCATACGCAGAGTCTCGCCGTCCTCGATGAGAAGGTCGGCCTTGCATACTACTACCTCAGCAACGCGCGGAAGGCGCGCGATGCGTTCGTGGATGCGGTCGCTGTCGATCGCGAGCTCGAGAACCAAGCGGGGCTGGCGAACGACCTCGGAAACCTCGGGAACGTCGAAGAGAATCTCGGGCTCTACGACGACGCGCTGAGCTTGCACCAGCAGGCACTGGAGCTTCACCGTGCGCTCAAAGACCGGGCCGGAGAGGCGAACGACCTCAACGGTATCGGGAACGTCGAAGACGACTTAGACCGTTACGACGACGCCCTGAAGTCCTACAACGCGGCGCTGGCGGCTCACCGCGAAATGCAAAACCGAAAAGGGGAAGCGAACGACCTGGGCGATATCGGAATCGTCGATGCGAACTTGAGCCGTTTCGAAGACGCGCTCGACGTGCACCAGCAAGCGTTGGCGCTTCAGCGCCAAGTCGGGAACGCGCTCGGCGAGGCAAACGAACTTCATAACATCGGCAACGTGGAGAGCCGCCTCGGACGCTATACGGATGCCATGTCCTCGTATCAGCAGGCGCTGAGCGTACATCGCCGCATCGGGAACCGGTTCGGCGAGGCGGGCGACCTCGGCGAAATCGCCAGCGTCTACACAGACCTGGCCCGCTACGACGATGCGCTCGAGTTCCATCGCCAGGCGCTAGCGATCGACCGCGAAGTCGGGAACCGGTCGGAAGAAGCGGGCGAGCTCGGGAACATCGGAAACGTGCAGGGCCTGCTCGGTCTCTACGCCGATGCGTTGGATTCGCTGCAGCAGGCGCTGGTGATTCACCGCGAGCTGAAGCTTCGGCTCGGCGAGGCGATCGATCTGGGCAACATCGGCGACGACGAGAACCTTCTCGGCCGTTACGATGATGCGCTGGCGGCGCAGCGGGAAGCGCTCCAAATAAATCGGGAGATCAAGAACCGGTTCGGTGAAGCCGGCAACCTGAACGATATCGGCCTGGTGGAGGTGAACCTGGGCCGCTTCGACGACGCGCAGAACTCGCTCACCGCGGCCCTTTCGATTCAGCGCGACATCAAGAACCGGCAGGGCGAAGCAAACGGCCTCGGCAACCTCGCCGACCTCGCCGCGCATCGCGGACGCTACGACGAGGCGCTTGCGACGCACGAGCAGGCGCTGGCGATCCACCGAGCGTTGCTGGACCGGCTCGGAGAGGCGAACGAACTGGGGAGCATCGGGATCGTCGAGAAGGAACTCGGCCGCTACGACGATGCGATTCGCTCGCACGAAGCGGCCTTAGCGATCGACCGCGCGATCAAGAACCGCTTAGGTGAAGCCGCCGACTTGAACAATCTCGGCAACGTCTATCAGCTGCTGGGCCGCTACGACGACGCGCTGGGCTCGCTCCAGGAGGCCCTGTCGGTCGATCGCGCCATCCAAAGCCGGCTCGGCGAGGCAAACCAGCTCGTGAACATCGGGTCCGTCGAAGAAGACCTCGGGCGCTACGACGTCGCTCTGAACTCGATGCAGCAAGCGCTGACGATCTATAACGCCATCAAGAACTTATCCGGCCAGGCCTTGGCGGTCGGCGACATCGGCACCGTTGAAACGAGCCTGGGCCGTTACGATGACGCCCTCCATGCACACCAGCTTTCGCTAAGCGTGAACCGCGAGCTCAAGGACTCGTTCGGCGAGGCGGCTTCCCTCACGAACCTCGGCGTCGTCGAATGGCGCCTGGGCCGAAACGACGATGCGGCCGCGTCCTATCGACAGTCGCTGGCAATCCAGCACGCGATCGGAAACCCGCTCGGAGCGGCCGAAGACCTCATCGACATCGGCGTCGTCGAAGAGGCTCGGGGTCACGACCAAGAAGCGCTCGCGTCCGCACGAGCGGCGCAAACGATCAACGTGCCGCTCCAGGACCCGGAGCTGGCGTGGCACGCGCTGCGTTCGGCGGCTTTGGCGGAATCGCATCTCGACCGCCGGGATGCGGCCTTGGCCGATTACGATTCGGCACTCGCTCAGATCGAATCGCTGCGCACGGCCCTGACGCAGACCGAACGTTCCGGTTTCTTTTCAAATAAGCTCTCGATCTACGACGAGTACATCGCGTACTTGCTCGATCTTGACCGCCGCTTCCCGGGTCAAGGTTACGATCGCAAAGCGCTCGAGATCTTCGAACGCAAGAGCGCGCGCGCCGTCCTGGAGCAAATCGGCCAAAGCGCGGCGCAGCATTTCCGGGGCGTGCCGCGCGACGTCGTGGCCGGCGAGAACGCGGCTACCGCGGAGGTCGCTCGGACGCAGGGCCTGGTCTCCAAGCTGCTCGCAACGACCGGCGCGGACCGGGTCGCAATTGCGGCCGCACAGCAAGATCTCGTCGGCGCGAAGGCGCGCCTAACGACGCTTGAAGCGAGCATCGCGGCGCAGTACCCCGCCTACTTCGCCCTGCGTCATCCGCGACCGTTGACCGCGCGCTGCGCCCAGAACGCGTGCTCGAGTATCGAGGCGTTTCAGCAGACCGTACTCCGTCCGGGCGAACTGATGCTCGTTTACGATACGCTCACGACTCACGGCGCGCTCTGGCTAATCGATCGCGATCGAGTCCAACTCTTTCCGCTCGCGGGGCGCGCGGAGATCGATCGTGCCGTGGCGCGCGTCGGCGCGCACGTTGCGGGCATGTTAGAGCTTCTATCCCGCGGGAATGCGGCAAAGCTCGAGCGCGGCGCGGATGGCGACCTCCCGGCGTTCGCCGCCGATAGTTATGCCCTGTACCATCTGCTCGTGCCGGATGCGGCGGCCGCCGCGATCGCGCAAGCCAAGAGCCTGATCGTCGTGCCTTCGGGCTCGCTCTACGGGCTGGCTTTCGAGACGCTGGTCACCACGGATCCGGCAAGCGCGCCGCAGCCGCACTATTTGATCGAAGACCTGCCGGTCTCGTACATGCCTTCCGCCTCACTCCTCTCCGTCGTGCGCGGGTCGTACGGCGTGCCGAGGGCGGGGCGTAGCCCGCTGCTCGCGTTCGCCAATCCCACGTTCGGGGCCGCCACCGACGGCGCGCGCGGTCCCTCGACGGTGGCCGGTCTCCAACTCGCGGCGGCGCGCTCCGCCTTCCGGGGCAGCTCCGGCGCCGCTCCGCTCGGCGACACGGTCTTCCCGTCGCTACCCGGAACGCAAACCGAGGCCGATGCGGTCCGCACGGCGCTCGGCGCGGCGCCGGCGAGCCTCGTAACCGGCGAGGCGGCGACCCGGCAGCACGTGCTCGACCTCAGCGACGACAAACAACTCGCGACTTATCGTTATCTGCTCTTTGCGACCCACGCCGTTTTGCCGAGCGAAGTCCAAGGCCTCACGCAGCCGGCGATCGTGCTGGCGCACCCCGAACGCGGCGACGGCCTGCTCACGATGGCCGACGTCTTCGGGCTCTCGCTCGACGCGGATTTCGTTACGCTATCCGCTTGCAGCACGGGCGTCGCCTCGAGCGATACGAGCGGCGAGAGCATCAGCGGTTTGACGCGCGCGTTCCTCTACGCCGGGACGCCGGCAATTTCGGTGACCCTGTGGGAAGTCGACGACGCCGCGGCTCCGCAGATCACGCCCCCGTTCTTTGCCGCCATGCACGCGGGGAAGCTCAGCGCGGCCGAAGCCTTGCGCCGCGCGAAGCTCGCGCTGCTCGCCTCTTCGCAAGCGCGATTCCGCCATCCGTATGCCTGGGGACCGAGCGTGATCTTCGGCGACGGAAACCGACCATAACCTCAGCGCGCGGTGTTACGGCATGCACGCGGCGAAGGCTCTCGGCCAGCCGGCGCAGAGTCCTCGCGCAACCGTTTCCGGAACGCCGGCTTGCACGAGCAGCGGGACGCTGAAGAGGTTGCTGTCGGTTACGAACGTCCAGCGTTCGCCGGAGATCCGCTTGTAGACCGAGACGCCGTCCTCGTTCGGGTCCGACCACTCCAAGAGCGCGTAGTTGCCGACAACGTGAACCGTCTGCAGCCGTTGGGCTTTCGCGCTCACGGCGGCGCGCAGGGCGGCGACGTCGGCCTTGGGCCCGATGTTGGGCCCGCGGACCGCCGCCGCCAACGCCAATTGCATCGACAGTGCGCCGAGCAGCATCGTGGCAACAACAAAGTTCTTCATGTTAACTTTCTTTGGGTGGTTGCAGCGGCGCGGGGGCAGGAGCAGCCTGTCCGGCGCGGGTAATGGACGACGATTGCTCCTGATCTTACGGAGTTATCACCTTGCGCGCATCCGGCGCCGGTACGTCGATTCTAAGCGGGATCGCCTTTATCGCGTTGACGTCCTTCGCCGTAGGTGAAGACTTGCCCGCGCGGCTGATCCTGCACATGGGATTCGGTAGCGTGGTGACGGCGGTGGACGTGCCCAAGGCCGCGGCGGGGCCGCCCACGTGCGCGGCGCCGCTCGCCTTTCCACGCGTGCCTCCCGAAACGACGCTATTCAGCACGCAGCCGGGAAGCGAGCCCGCGTTGTGCGTGGGCGCGTCGACCAGCGGGCTCGACGTGCAATTCCTTGCCGACGCCGTGCATCCCATCGATTTCGAATACCCGGCCACCTTGAGCTGCGTGACGCTCAAGCCCTCGGACCAACACGACGTCTTGGTTGCGATCACGGCGACGGTCGACGAGAACCCGATTCCCGTCGAGTGCGACGTCGACCGGTCGTTTCTCTACGCGCTGTCGGTCGAGCGCTACGGCTCGGGGAAGCCGTACGTGCGGCCCAATGCCGGCGCGCGCGCATGGCAAGCGACGGTCGAGATCCCTTGGAGCGTGCTGCAGTTCCACTCCCGCGATGCGCATGTGAAGTTGGCATTCTTGGCCGGGAATAGCGGCAAGTCCGCGCTCGTTCCGCTCGACGTTGCGGTCGAGGACCGCGCCGGCGCGCTGTCGCTGGCGTACGCGCCGCTGTCGCACTATCCGGCGACGGCGGCGTCTTCGAAAAGACCGGCGCCGCGGCTGCACGACATCAGCGCCGACGTGCTGTTCGACCCCGACCGCCATACGATGCTCGATGCCGCGTTCGCGCAAAACGACGCCGCCGTCGCCGTGCAGCGCGCGGCGAGCGAAATCGCGGGGGGCGCGCCGCTGCCGCTTCCGAGCGCGGCCTTGGGCCCGAACGGTCCCGACACGATCATCACGCGGACCCAGCCGCTGGTCGGCTTCCTGCGGCCGAGCACGGCGCTGGGCGATCAGGACCTCCGCGTGTTCGCTGACTCGTCGCCCTTCGCGCTCTCGAAGATTCCCAGCCTTGCTTCGGGCTACACGGCCGGGTACGCGTCCCCCATCGTCGGTGGAGCCGCGTTCTACGGCCTGGCGCGCAGCGGCTTGTACGATCAGGCGTACGCGTTGACGATTACGATTCCAACGCCCGCGCCGCGGATCACGCCGACGCCGGCGCCGACCCCGAGCCCGACGCCCACGCCCGTCAAATACAGCGTCGCGCCGCCGCCGCTCGCGACGCCCGGTCCGATGGAGGAGTCGAAGACCTCGCACGACCCGCTCGCCACGATTGCGGTCCTCGACTCGATCGTCGGGAACGGCAGTTCGTTCGATAACGTTTCCGGCGTCGCGTTCGGGACGAACTTTTATCGCGACGCGTGCGCCTCGGAATCGCTCTACTGCGCGCTGACGTTCCACGTCTTCGGTAGCGAGCAGCGCGACGCGTACCCGCTCTTCTCGTCGCCGACGTCGCCCGTGGCGCTCGTACCGCCGGACGCGACCTGGACGCGCTTCGCCGGTGAATCCGCTTCGTACACCAAGATCGTCTCCGCGACGAGCGCCAAGCCCAACTTTTTCCAGATCGGCGAGATGGTAGGCGCGCAGCAGTCGGACCCTTTTTACGCGCCGTCGTCGGGGACCGTCACGGCGTTCGCGCCGCTCGGCGGTTCGCTCGGACATCTCGTGCTTTCGTACGGGACGGGCTTGCACGAGCATACGTATTCGGTCGACTTGCTGGCGCTGCGCCTGACTTCGCCCTATGGGGACGTCTTTACCAACGTCGCGGAGCAGGTCGTGATTCCGTTCGATACGGCCTCGGTGCGCGGCTGGACGTTCAACGCGGGCGTGCAGTCGGAAAGCCTCTCGGACCGCGTCGCCGAACTCCAACAAGGACTCGTTCAATCGTATTTCGCCGCCGTGTACCCGACGGGCGCGTTGACCGCGCCAATCGCGCCGGCGCAACTTCGTCCGCAGACGCAGCAGAACGCGACGGTTACCTCGCCCTTCATCGGTAAAGTGCTGACGGTTCAACTCGCGGGCGGCTTTCAGAACGGTTCGGTCACGACGTGCGCGCCGGCTGCGAAGACGATCCTGTGTGCGACGTCGCACGATCATGCGGCGACGTGGGCGTTCTTCGCCAACCGCGCGCCGATCGGTTTCGGTCTCGCCAATACCGCTAGCGCCGCGATTCCGGGCGACCTGGCCGTCGCCACGACCTCGAAGTACTTCGGCTCCTACGTCAACTCACCGGGTTCCGTTACGTCCTTCGTGTCGTTTTCGAAATGCGTTAATCTCTCGGCCGCGTATACGAACGCCTCCTATCCGACGGGCGTGCCGCTGCCGCAGAAGGGCGCGACGGTGTCCGCCAAGGCCTACGTTCCGCTCGGTGATTTCGGCCTGGAGGGTGGGTACTTCCGGGCGACGGATACCCAGAATTCCACCCTCAATCAGTCCGGGTACTACGCCTTGCTTCGATTCGTGACCGATTTCAAGAAACCGGAGCCCGTACCCGGATGCTCCCGCTAGCCGCGCGGTTGGTCCGCGGCGCGACGACGCTCGTCGCGATCCTTCTGATCGTGGTGCTGCCCGCCCGCGCGGCAGGGTCGGCGTTCGAGCAGGTCAAGGGGAGCCTTGCATTGGTCGGGTATCCGGTCGACGACAAGCGGCTTACGATCGCCTTCGGCACGGGTTTCTGCGTTAGCTCGTCAGCATCGAAGTCGTTCTTCGTGACGAACAACCACGTCGTGACCGACGCCCTCGGCAACCTCGCGCCGGGCGTCTTCGTGATTTTGCCGAAAGACCCGAGCACGCGGCACAAGGCAACGGTCGTGCGGCACAGCGCGGATCCCGATCTTGCGATCGTGTCGATCGAGGCCCCGTGCGACGTGACCGTGAAGGTAAGCGCGGACGTGCCCGACGCGGGCGACGACATCGCCATCGCCGGATTCCCGTACACGGAGGTCTGCGAACTTGCCGGCCTCTGCAGCCCCGGTTTGGTCGTTCCCAACGCGCACGCGGGCCGGCTGCTGCCGGTTTTGAGCCGGGGTACGGTCAACGAGGCGCAGGAGGGGACGTATTCGATTCTGTACGATGCGCTCTCGGACCACGGCAACAGCGGCGGCCCGCTTTTCGATTTTCACGACGGTACCGTCTACGGCATCGTCGTCGACGCGCTGCCGGGCTACAGCGACGAAGGGACGCCGCCGCAGAACAAGTATAACCGCGCGATCGCGATGGCGATCGGGCTACCGTTCATCAACCAAGCGCCGGTCAACATCGCGGTGGCGCCCGGCGTGGGCGGCGCGCGTGGCATCGGAGGTGCGTCCGACCGCTATCTCGTCGAGGCGCTAGGTTCGGCGGATTGCCGTGCGGCTTGGCGCGGCTTCGATCGAGCCTACGGCGAGTGGGCCCAATTGCACGGGAAACTTCGTTCGCTGAACGATTTCGTGGCCGAACCCGCTAACGCCGCGCGCAAGGGGGACCTGCAAGGGGTCGCGGCGCAGCTCGCCGACCGCGAAACCGGCGTGGTCGCGCAGATGAACGTAGCACTCAGCCAATTGCAGAACGCGAAAGCGCCGAACGTCCTGAAGCGGGCGACGGCCCTCGCGGACGCCGTGAAGAGCTCGACCGCCTCCGACGCCGCGACGGCGGCGTCGCTTGGAGCGGCGGACGCTTCGGCTGCCGGCGACGCCGCAGCCGCGAAGTTGCAGGCTGCCGCGCAAGCGATGGACGCCGTCAGTTCCTGCTTGTGAATGTAACTTATCGCCGTTCGCAAGAGCGGCCGGATGCTATTTAGGCGTTGAAAGCGCCAGCCGCGCTTGGGCGCCAAGGGCGCGATGGACAACGCAGGTCCGGCACTTCGCGGAAGCCTTCGCGGCGCAGCGCGCGGCCACGATGCTCGACGACGGCGGGGGCACGATGCTCGACGATGACGCTGCGGACGGCGACCCTGCCTGCGAACCCATTGGCGGCCCCGGCGGGGAACCCGGCGGAGGGCCGGCAGGCGGAAGATCCCACGAAAAGCGGCCTGGTCCGCCGCCTCCGCGACTGATGAACGCGGCGATCAAGGCGGCCAGAGCCAACAGGCAAAGCATACATCCCTACCCTACGAGTATCGCCACGACGGCGGACCGAATGCGCTCCCCTACTCGGGCCGGTCCGCGAAGTTTCGCGCGGTTCAGCAGGTCGAGACGTTCGGCGTCGCGGCAACCGCGAACGTGTTGGTCTGCTGGGGTGCCGTGCCGCCCGGCGGAAAAAAATCGAAGTTCAGCTTGGCCGATCCGATTCCCACGACGCTATACAGAAAGTATTGCGTGTTTGCGCCGCCCACGGTGGGCGGCGTGCCTGGCGCACGCGACGCGTTTATGAAATCGACGTCGGCGATGTTGAACGCGCGCTCGAAGCGCACGACGGCGCTCCCGGCCATCGGCCGGTTACGCCATGCGTATCCGCCGTCGGTTGCGCCGCGCAGGGCGATGATGAACTGCTGCGAGGTTTTGACGGCAATCGTCTGCGACGGGTCGACCGCGAACGTGACGAGACCAGTAACGGCACTCGGGCACGGCGGGAACGTCGCGCGCGCGGGCGCAGCGATGGCCGGCGGTGTCGCCGGAACGGCGCTCGGGGGCGAAGCTTGCATCGTCTAACGGCGACCGCTTTCGGCCGCCGGCAGCCGCGCCGCGGCGAACGCTTCGAATTTTGAGGCCTCCAGCGCGGGGCTGAAGAGGTAGCCCTGATAGGCGTCGCAGCCCTCGGTCTCGAGGAATTGGCGTTGCTCCTCGGTTTCCACGCCTTCGGCGATTACGAAGAAATTGAGATTTCGCCCGAGGGCGATGATCGTTCGCACGATGGAGGCACTCTTTGCGTCGTTGAGAGCGTCGCTCACGAAGCTGCGATCGACCTTGAGTATGTCGAGCGGCAACCGTTTAAGGTGCGCCAGGGACGAGTACCCCGTTCCGAAGTCGTCGATCGAGAAACTGACGAAGTGTTCCTTGAGAAGTTTCATTTTCGCGATCGTATCTTCTGCGTTCATCATCGCGCAACTTTCGGTGATCTCCAGCCGAAGCTTCCGCGGATCGGCTCCGGACTGTTGCAATACGTTCAAAACGAAGGTAACGAAATTCGTATCGAGGATTTCGCTCAGGCTGAGGTTAACGGCGACGATGAACCTCCGAGTCTGGGCAGTCAGAGCCCACTTGGCGAGTTGCGCGCAGGCCGTTTCGAGCACCCAATGATCCAGCGCCGTAATCAGACCGATTTCTTCGGCTAGCGGAATGAACTCGCTCGGCGGAACCATCCCGCGCTCGGGATGTCTCCAGCGCAGGAGCGCTTCGGCACCGAGCACGCGGCCGCCACCGTCCATCACCGGCTGGTAGTGGAGCTCGAACTCGCGATTCTGGAGCGCGCGCCTCATGTCGGACTGCAACGAAGCGCGGGCGGCGACGGACGTCTGCATCGATGGATCGAAGAAACAGAACGCATTTCGCCCCTGTGCCTTCGCCCAACGCATCGCCAAGTCGACTTGCGAGATCAAATCCGCTACCGAGTGGTGCGAGCCGGCGAAGAGCCCGGCACCGACGGTGACCGAACCGCTGTACTCCAGATTGCCGAGGTTATAGGGCGAGCGAAATGCCTCTCGTACACCGTCGCCGACCGCCCGCGCGGCGCTCGCCGCGAGCTCGGTGTCGTCGCTCAGACCCTCCAACAGGATGAGGAATTCGTCCCCAGCCAACCTGGCGACGGTATCGCGTTCACCGATGCAGCCTCGAATTCGCGCGGCCGCTTGGCGAAGTAAGGTGTCGCCGAGGTCGTGGCCCAGCGTATCGTTCGGCGTGCTGAAATCGTCCAGATTCACGAGCAGTAATGCGCCCGCTCCGCCGTCGCGAGCCGTCGTCGCGATCGCCGCGTCCAGACGCTCCAGCAACAGATAGCGGTTTGGCAGGCTCGTCAGCGGATCGTAGAACGCCAACTGCTCGATCCGGTCTTCCGCCGCTCTGCGGCTGGTGACGTCCGTGCTGATCGCGAGAATCGAGCGGACCTCACCGTCGTCGCCGTGAACCGGCGCGGCTCGGCACTCGACGATCAAGGGACTCCCGTCACGACGGCGCTGCGAGACCTCTCCGGCCCATTGCCCGTCTTTCAGCACGCCGAGGAAACATGCCCGTATGTCCTGTAGTGCGTCCGGGAAGATGTCGGCGACCCGTTGCCCGATCACGTCTTCGGCTAGCCATCCGTAGAGACGCTCCGCGCCTTTGTTCCAGTAAAGGATGCGATCGTCGACGTCTGCGACGAGAATCGCATCCGCGACGTGGTTGAGCAGTTCGGCTTGCTCGTACAACCGTCCTTGAGCGTCTTCCAGTTCGCGTCGCCGAACGACGGATTCGGATATGTTTCGGAAGAAAATCGATATGCCCGTTGCCCGTGGAAAGCAACGCAGTTCGTACCACGCATCGTCCTTGCGGTTGGGTGCTTCGAAAGCGCTTGCCGAGACCGATCGGGTCGCAGCCCGAAGACCGGTCGACATCCGCTCGGACAGAAAATCCGGTAGTGTCTCGGCAATGGTCTTGAAAATGACGTCGCGGCGTTCGACGCGGAATTCGGCGCACGCCGCGTCGTTCATGTATTCAAGTCTGAGCTGAGCGTCCACCGAAATGAAACAGTCGGAAATGCTTTCCAGGAGCTCCGCTTCCGCCTTGTGCGATTCGTGACGCTCACGCTCGACGAGATATTCTTCGCGGTGCCGGGTGACGATGTCCAAGGCCGATCCGAACCCCAGGTAGCTCAGGCAATATCCCGCCAATAGCGTCAATTCATCTGCGTTGAGTACGTCGAGCAGGCGTCTGGCGAGGCACAGAATGAGCAAGAATGGGAGTGCCCGAAGGATCTTCGAGAATGCTCGTCCCGTTGCCGGCGCGTTTATGAGCTTGTTGACGACGAGCAGCGGAAAGAACCAAGTGAGAAGAAGGAATACATGTAGGGTAAGTCTGGACCCCATCGCGGTGATCGCGATGCACGCGCAAAGATAGGCCGCATAGTATATGGTCGATGCGGTCGCCAGGGTCTGCAGCGGAATTCTGGGTAAGATGAGCAGCGCGCCGAGACTCGCGGCGGTGAAAACCAAGCACGAGAAGACGAGCGCGACCTCGAGCCCTGAAAAAAGCCCTCCGTGCGCGAGGAACAGGCCGATCGCCGAGCCCGCCATAGCGGCAGCCGAGATGATCACGAGCGCGCGGCGACCGAGCGAGCGCCTCAGATCTTCGGCAAGGCCTATCGTGGTCAACGGATGCGGCACTTAGCTGCGATCGAAATCGCAAACAAACTGGATCGGCTTGGACTCAAGATGCGCCCCTTGAGGTGTGTCGGCATTCCGCGCGACCAGTTAAGCCCGCCAATCGCCAGGCGCCGCGTCAGTTAGCCGCGTCGAGGCCGAGCGACCGCTCTACTCGCCTAGGCGGCGTCCGTTTCTTGGACGGGCGGTGCGTAGACTTCGCACCCGTAGATGGCGGCGAGTTCGCGTAGGAGAGCCGGGTCGCCGTTGGTCCAGCAGAGCTGTCGCGGATAGGCGAACTGTGCGCGGTACCCACGCTCGTACACGATAACCGTACCCCATAGCGACACGGTCCCGGCCACGATGTATTCGGCAGCCTGCAGACAGGGCGCCACGGAGCTGACGATCATATTCGTCTTATCGGAATACGCATGAATGCCCGTGCGACGTTGCGGGCGTTCCGAATCGATATCGCCGGCCATCGGCACGCCGGGCTCCCATGGGATCTTGCCGTAATGTGCGCTGCCGAGGCGGGGCTGGGCCGGTTGTTCGGGATCGCGGTTCTCCCAAAACACTCGCCACACGCGGTACGCCACGATCTCTTCTCGCATCTTGCTCGCCGGTAGCCGCAAGTTTTTGTCGGCCGAGCGCAGCAAGACGGGGAGGGCCAGCTCCTCGTATTTGAGGTTACCGTGAAAGCGCGCCTGATGCCAAGCGGCGATTAAACTGGGACTAGGGTCGGCGCTTCTTGCGGCGTTGGTGAGAGGGGGGAGGTGAATGGAAGGAACGGGGATGGGGCCTGCAGCGGAGACGGATAGGGCTGCGTGGCCGGTTCCACCTCCCGAACTTCCAGCGGTGCTCCGAGATCTGCCATGTTTTACTCCTGAATGAAAAAGATTTTGAAGCATTTCTCTGACCAACGTGCGGATGCGCGTGGCGTGGCTCATCGGGCCGGGCACCGGCACTGCAAGCGGCCGATCTCTTCTGCTTCGGATTCGCACGGACCGAAGCTCGAGCGCTCGTTCTTTACTGCGAATCGGTCCAGCATGGTCCTTGCGTCGGTAAAAAACGCGGGCATCCTGAGAGCGTGGTTCGCGCGCGAGGCACCAGCCGGTTCACGGCTCGGGCCTAAAACCGTCACTTAGCGAGCGTTTCTGCGAACATCCACGGGGACGCGAGCCGGCTCCCTCCGCCCCAGGAGCGCTTCGAGAAGATCCAACAGTCGCCGCACCACAGTGAACTTGATTTTCACTATCATTGGCCATGACGCTAGCACGCCGTTTGCGCCCGAGTCAAGAGCCCAGAGACCGAGTGTCCCAAAGCAAGCGAAGCGACTAAGCTGGGGTGGCGAGCGCGGCGACGACGCCGAATGCGCGCAACTGTTCGCTTTCCCACGTGGCGTCGCGTCCCAATTCGGCCGCCAGCAACTTCGCGACCAACGGGGCGCTCGCACGCGCGGCCTCGACGTCGAGGAAGAGCGCTCGCGTGCGGCGCGCGAGCACGTCTTCGACCGTAAGTGCCATCTCGTGACGGGCCGCGTAGACGACCTGCGCGGCCAGATACGGTAGCCGGGCGTCGAGGCGGCCGGCTAGGTCCGGGCGAGCCGCGGTTAGCGCGCGTAGCGCGGCGCCATCGGTTCCGTACACTCGGAGCGGGTCGCCGCGCGGCGGCAAGTCGGGCCCGGCGCCGCGCAACGGCAGATGCGCGGTCGCCGAGGGCGCGTGCGTCAGCCCCGCTTCCTTCGCGGCGACGTCGATCACGTCTTCGGCCATCTTGCGATACGTCGTCCACTTGCCGCCGGTCACGGTTACGAGTCCGGACGGCGCGACGTCGATCAGATGTTCGCGCGACAATCCCGCCGTCGTCGACGCGCGCCGGTTCACGAGCGGCCGGAGACCGGCGAACGCGGCTCGGACGTCGCTTTCACCGATGGCAGACGTTAAATACGGGTTGATCGTTTGAAGGATATACGTGACTTCCTCGGCGGTCGGCCGCGGGTCGATTTCAACGTTACCGGTTTTTATATCGGTCGTCCCGATCACGACGCTATCGTGCCACGGCGTCGCGAAGATCACGCGCCCGTCGCGCGTCTTCGGCACGAGCAACGCGTGCGTCGACGAACCGAGGGCCGTGCGCGGCACGACGATGTGCGTTCCCCGGCTGTGGGTCAACAATTTCGGCGCCGCGGGATCGTCGATCGCGCGCAGATCGTCGACGAAAATTCCCGTCGCGTTGACGACCGCGCGCGCGCGAATTTCGAAATTGCGGCCGCTTTCGCGATCGCTCGCGAGCACGCCGCACACCCGTCCGCCATCGTACAGAAAGCGTTCGGCGCGGACGTAATTGGCGACGGCCGCATGCCGGTCGACCGCCGTGCGCGCCAGGGCGACCGCCAAGCGCGCGTCGTCGAATTGTCCATCGTGGTACATGATCGCGGAGCGCAAGCCCCGCGCGCTCAGGCCGGGCACGCGCTTGCGCGCTTCGCGCGGCGAAAGGATGCGGCTGCCCGGTAAGTTCGATTTTCCGGCGAGCACGTCGTAGAGCTTGAGGCCCGCGAAGTAATACGGCGCGTCGACCCACCGGTACGCCGGCAAAAGGAACGGCAGATCGTGGGCGACGTGCGGCGCGTTTTCGAGGAGGTTCGTGCGCTCGTGCAGCGCTTCGCGAACCAAATGGATCTCGCCGTTCTGGAGGTAGCGCACGCCGCCGTGCACGAGTTTCGTCGAACGGCTCGACGTCGCTTTCGCGAAGTCTTCCGCTTCGATTAGCGCGGTGGCGCAACCGCGCGCCGCCGCATCGACGGCGGCGCCCAGGCCGGTTGCGCCGCCGCCGATGATCAGGACGTCGAAACGCTCGTCGAATCGCGCGAGCGCCGCGCCGCGGTTCACGAGTTCAGGCCTGGATCCACTTCAGCGACCGCTCGACGGCGCGCTTCCATTCGTTATACCGTTCACCGCGCGCGTCGCTCGCGGTTTCGGGTTCGAAGCGGCGGTCGACCGCCCAGCGGCTCTGGATCGTCGATTCGTCGAGCGCGCCCGAGCCGATGCCCGCGAGGTAGGCCGCGCCGAGCGCCGTCGTCTCGGTGACTTTCGGACGCAACACGGGCACGCCGAGTGCTCCGGATTGAAACTCCATCAGCAAGTCGTCCGTCGACGCGCCGCCGTCGACGCGCAACTCCTTGAGCTTCAAGCCCGAGGCCGCTTCCATCGCGGCGATGGCGTCCTTGGTTTGGTAAGCCATCGCCTCGAGGCTGGCGCGCGCGATGTGCGCCTTCGTCGTTCCGCGCGTGATGCCGACGATCGTGCCGCGCGCGTACGGATCCCAATACGGCGCGCCGAGTCCGGCCAGCGCGGGAACGAAATACACGCCGCCGTTGTCGGGCACGCTCGCCGCCAGTTCCTCGACCGCGCCGGACGATGCGATGATGCCCAGGCCGTCGCGCAGCCACTGGACCGCGGCGCCGGCGATGAAGATCGAGCCTTCGAGCGCGTACTGCGCGGGCTTGCCCTCGACTTGCCAGGCGAGCGTCGAGATCACGCCCGGTCCGCTGACGGCTTTCGAGCCGGTGTTCATCACGACGAACGCCCCCGTGCCGTACGTGTTCTTGGCCATCCCTGGTTGGAAACAGGCTTGGCCGAAGAGCGCCGCCTGCTGGTCGCCCGCAGCGCCGGCGATGGGAACGCCCGCGCCGAAGATCTGCGCGTTGGCTTGCGCCAGGTGGCCCGCCGACGGACGAACCTCCGGTAAGAGCGATTTCGGAATGCCGAGTTCAGCCAGCAGTTCGTCGTCCCACTGCAACGTGTGGATGTTGAAGAGCAACGTGCGGCTGGCGTTCGTGACGTCGGTGACGTGCGATTTGCCGGCCGTCAAGTTGTAGATCAACCAGCTGTCGACGGTGCCGAACGCCAGATCGCCCGCCTTCGCGCGCTGGGCTACGCCCTCGACGTTGGCGAGCAGCCAGGCGATCTTCGTGCCGGAGAAATATGGATCCAACACGAGGCCGGTCTTCCGGCTCACCTTCTCTTCGAGCCCGCGCGCCTTGAGTTGGTCGCAGAAGTTCGCCGTCCGCCGGTCTTGCCAGACGATCGCGTTGTGCACCGGTTTACCGGTCTTGCGGTCCCAAATGATCGTCGTCTCGCGTTGATTCGTGATGCCGATCGCGATGATCTCTTCGGGCTTCGTTCCGGTTTGCGCGAGCACGTCGCGCACGGTGCCGATTTGGCTCTCCCAGATGTCGTTCGGGTCGTGTTCGACCCAACCCGGTTGCGGGAAGTGCTGCGGAAATTCGCGCTGCGCGCTGCCGAGCGGCCGGCCTTCGAGATCGAAAAGCATGCTGCGGCTGCTCGTTGTGCCCTGGTCGAGTGCGAGCAAGGATTTCATGAATCGACTCCTATGGCTGCCAAGTAATTTGTGTTCACAGGGCGTCTTGGCGTCCGGACGAGACGCCCGGCAGGCGCGCTTTCAGCGTGGCGCCGACGAAGAAATCGTAGACGAACGGAGCGACGGCCCCGCCCACGAGCGGACCGGCAATCGGCACCCACCAGTAGCCGTACGGTCCGGGAAACGCGTTCGATCCCCACCCTTCGAAGAAGGCGAAGAGGCGTGGCCCGAGGTCGCGCGCCGGGTTGATCGCGTAGCCGGCGTCGACGCCGAACGACATCCCGATCGCGGCGACGGCGAAACCAATGACGAGCGGCCCGAGGTTCGATTGCACGCCCATGTTGCGCGCGTCGACGATGGCCATCACGAAGAGCACGAGAAAGCCCGTTCCGATAACCTGATCGATGAACGGCCCGAACAGATTGCTGCCGAAATAGGCGCCGGGACCGGTCGCGAAAATGCCGAGCGTGCCCGCGCCGCCGGGATCGGCTCGCGAGACGATTTTATGCGCCGCGTTCCACGCGTTGATCGCCGGATAATAGTCGGCGTAGACCAGTGCCGCTCCCGCGAAGGCGCCGGCGAGCTGCGCGCCCCAATACGGCAGCACTTTGCGCCACGGATGCTCGCCGTGCACCGCGAAGGCCAAAGTCACGGCCGGATTGAGATGCGCGCCCGAGGGACCGCCGGCGACGTACACCGCCATGGTGACCGCCAGCGCCCAGCCCCACGTGATCAAGAGCCAGTCGCCCGCGCCGACGAAAATTGCGGGCGTTCGGCCGGACATCGTCAACCCGACGACGGCCACGGCCACGACGCCGGCACCAAACGCGATGAGCGCGAACGTGCCGATGAACTCAGAGAGGATCTCGCCCCAAATGCCCTGCCGCCAACCGGCGGCCGTCTGCGAAGATTGAGCCACGATGCAACCCCTTTCTTAGATACTTCGTATCCGTATCAGTTGTACGATAAAGAGCTAAAGCAGATGCGAACCGTTCGGGCCGCGGTTACATGATTTTGTTCATCTGGCGCGCGTCTTCGGCGCGGGCCCGTACCTCGGCCGAGCCGGCGTCGCCGGCCGCCGAGACCACGGCGAGAATCGCGCCTTCGACCAGCGGCGCATCGGCCATCGAAACACGCCGCTGCAGCGAGTCCTCGAGCATCTCGATCGCGATCTCCGTGTTGAGGTGAGCGCTGCCGAGATCCATCAGCACGACGGCCTCGTCGCAATGCTCGAGCGCCTCCACGAGCGCGCCATGGATCGCGTGGGCGCTCGTGCCGATGCCGCCGTCATCGGTACCGCCCACGGCCCACACCGAGTTGGAACCGCGCGCCATCTGCAATGCGAGCTCCCGAACCCCCACGGCCAGCTGTTTGCTGTGCGAGACGACCACGACGGCCGTGCGGCTCATTCCGCCAGGGCCTCGGCCGCCGCGGCGAACAGCAGCGCCGCGCTGCGGCTCCCGGGATCGCGGTGTTCGCGCGACCGCTCGCCGAGATAGCTCGCGCGGCCCTTGCGCGCGACCAGCGGAATCGTCGCGTCCGAGCCCGCACTGGCGGCTTCCGCCGCGGCCGATAGCGCGGTGCGCAAATCGTCGCCGCGCGCGACGCCGGCTTCGAGCGCGTCGACCGCGGGCGTGAACGCGTCGACCATCGTCTTATCGCCCGGCTCCGCTTTCCCGCGTTCGTGGATGCCGTCGAGCGCGGCCCGGAACATCCGGGCCACGTCCCGTGGTTCGAGCACGTCGCAGCCCGCAACCGCTTGGGACGCGCGCAGGAACGCCGTTCCGTAGAGCGGCCCCGAGGCGCCGCCGGTCTTCGAAATCAGCGCGCTCGCGACCGCCTTCAGGATCGCGGCCGGTGGCGCGCCGTTCTCGGGCAACCGTTCCACCGCCGCGCGCATGCCGCGTTGCAAGTTGATCCCGTGATCGGCGTCGCCGATTGCCGAATCGAGTTCGGTCAGCTCCTGCGAGTGCGCGTCGACGGCGGCCGCGAAGCGCTCGACGAACGTGCTCACGGCATGGGCGCCCGGCATGCGTTGGCTACACGCCCCAGCGCAGCGCCGGCGTATGGACCGGCGCGTGCCAGAGATCGAGCAACTCGTCGTCGACGCGTAAGAGCGTGACCGAGCAACCCTGCATGTCCAAGCTCGTGATGTAATTGCCGACTAGCGCGCCCGCGACTTGAATGCCGCGGTCGCGCAACATGCGATCGACGTCGCGATGCGCGACGTAGAGCTCGAGGAGCGGCGTGCCGCCCATGCCGTTGGTCATCACGATCACGCGCTCGCCGCGGCGTAGTTCCAGATCGTCGGCGCTGGCGCGCACGAGCGTTTCGACGATCTCGCGCGCTTCGCGCAAGGCCGTACGTTCGCGGCCCGGCTCGCCGTGAATGCCGATGCCGATCTCGATCTCGGTCGCGCCGAGCTCGAAGGTCGGACTGCCTTTGGCCGGCACCGTGCACGACGTCAACGCCATACCCATAGAACGGCCTTCGGCGGCGACTTTTTGCGCGATGCGCTCGACCTCGGCCAGCGACGCGCCGCGTTCGGCCGCGGCGCCTGCGATCTTTTCAACGAAGACCGTCGCGCCGACGCCGCGCCGTCCGGCCGTGTAGAGCGAGTCCTTGACCGCGACGTCGTCGGCCACGAGCACGGTGCTGACCGCGATATCGTCGGCGCGCAATAACTCGGCGGCCAGATCGAAGTTCATGACGTCGCCCGTGTAGTTCTTGACGATAAAGAGGATGCCGGCGCCACCATCGACCAATCGCGCCGCCGACTCCATTTGATCTGGAACCGGACTCGTGAAGACTTCGCCGGGACAGGCGGCGTTCAGCATGCCGAGCCCGACGAAGCCGCCGTGCAGCGGTTCGTGGCCCGAGCCGCCGCCCGACACGAGCGCGGTTTTGCCGCGAATGGGCGACCCGGCGCGATAGACCACGCGCGGGTCGCGCTGATAACGAACGAGATCGGGATGCGCGGCGGCGAGCCCGTCGCCGGCTTCATCGACGATCGCGTCGACTAAGTTGATGAGCTTTTTCATCGGCTCCCTTCCCTTAAACGGCGCTATGCGAACGGAGTTCGGATTTCAACCAGGGCACGAGTCCCGGAGCGACCGAAAGCGAGTCGACCCCGCTTTCGATCCAGAGTGAGGCGAGCGCGGGATCGCTCGCGGCCTCGCCGCAGACGCCGACCCGCAGGCCCGCATCGCGCGCGCGCTGCACGGCTTCGCGCAGAAAGCGCCGCCAAGCCAGGTCGCGGCCCTCTTCTTTGCCGGACGCGGCGAAGCGATCCGCGGCGAAGAAGTACTGCTCGAGGTCGTTCGTCCCGAGGCTGGCGAATTGCGCGCCCGCCTGCGCGAACGCGTCGAGCGCGTACGCGGCGGCGGGAATCTCGAGCATGAATCCCAGGATCGGGAGCGGCAGGCCCCGGTCGCGCGCGACGGAGGCAACCGCGTCGCGGGCGCGTTCGAACTCCGAAGGGACGCCGATCATCGGGAACATCACGCGCAGATCGCTGCCGGCGAAGCCTTCGAGAATCGCCGCGACGTGCGTGGCGAACAGTTCCGGATGGTTCAAGAGTAAACGAATTCCGCGCGCGCCGGACGAAGCGCCGGACCCCTCGAGCCACGCGACGGGCTTGTCGGCGCCGAGGTCGAGGGTGCGCACGACGAGCGGCTTCCCGGCGAATGCCGCGGCGATGCGGGCGTACGCGGCGCGCTCTTCGGCGAACGGTGGAGGCGCGGAGCGGCCGACGTAGAGCAGCTCGGTCCGCACGAGCCCGACGCCGTCGGCGCCGAGGGTCGCGCCAAGCAGCGCGTCGTCGGTCAGGTTGACGTTCGCGTACACGGCGAGCCGGCGGCCGGCGACGAATACGTGGCCGCCGTCGGGTTCGGTGATTACGCGCCGCGGCGGGTTGGCGGCCAAGACCGCGGGCGCGGGCTCGAGTTCGAGCCAGCCTGCGAAGGCTTCGACTAGCGCCCGGGCGGCGCGCTCGGCGGCTGCGGCTTCCACTTCGCGCGCGGCGGCGCCGTGCAGGCCGAGGGCCGGCACGCCCAAGCCCCGCGCGACGATCGCCAAATGCGCGGTCGGCGCGACGTCGAGCAGCACGAGTCCCGCCACGTGCTTCGCCCAGGCGTTGAGTTCGAGCGGCGAGACATCACGCGCGACCAGCACGGCCTCCGCCGGCGGCGACTGTAGGCCGCCCAGCCTGCGGACGAGCTGGGCGCCGAGCTGCTCGACGTCGGCCGCCCGGGAGCGCAGGTACGGGTCATCGAGGGCGGCCAAGGTCGCCGCCGCTTCGGCGGCCTCCGCCGTGACCGCCGCCCCGAGCCGCTCGCCCGCGTCCAAGCGCCGCGCGACGCCTTCGGACCAGAGCGGATCGTCCAGCAGTGGACCGTAGAAATCGGCCAACCCCGCCGGCAAGGTCGCGGCCTCGTCGCGCAACGCGCCGCGGACCCGGTGCAGGTCTTCGAGCGAACCCTCTGCCTCGCTAGCGTGCTGCGGCATCCACAACAGCCCCTGAGCCACCCCGGGCACGATCGCGGCTCCGCTCCATCGCATCGACAAGCAAATTCTCACCAAGACCCGGGAAGGGAAGTGGAAGAATCCTACATTTGTCGCTCTCAGATGTCAAGATGCGCGCAGAAACGTGCAAAATCAAACATCAAACGGACAAAAGATGACACATTATTAACCATATGTCGCAGGATCACGCGTTTTTCTGCGCGGAAAGTTTCATCCGTGTTGTCATCAGAGCGGCGCGATCGTATCCTCCGGCAAGTCGAGCGGAGCCGTCACGCGAGCGTCGAGGAGCTCTCCGAAGGCCTTCAGATCAGTGCGGCGACGATTCGCCGTGACCTCAGCCAGTTGGAGGCCGCGGGTCTGCTGCAACGCGTTCACGGCGGTGCCGTGCTCGCCACGGCGCCGCTGGCACGCGCGCAAGGAACCCCCGGCGACGAAGCGCTGGCGCGCGCGGTCGTCAGTCAGATCGCGCCCGGCGACGCCGTGATCCTCGAAGGCCAACTCGTCATGCCGCTCGTTGCAAAGTTACTGGCCGCGGAGCCGCTGCGCATCGTCGTAATCTCCAATCAGCTCGACGTCGCGCGAACGCTATCGAGCCGGCCCGGCGTCGACGTGATCATGTTGGGCGGCAAGGTGCACCCGCGAGGCTACACGCTGCCGCAAACGGTTAGCGCGGGCGACCTCAAATTCGTCGTCGCGACCAAAGCGTTTGTCGAGGTCGAAGGCCTGCACGCAACCGCCGGGGCCACCGCCAGCGGCGGCGACGACGCCCGCTTCAAACGCGAACTGCTGCAGCACGCGATGCGCAAGTTCGTCGTCGCGCCGTTCGCGCGTTACGGGCTCGCGTTCGCGCACCGGATCGTGCGGCTGGCCGAAATCGACGGCTGGATTACGACGGCCGTCCCGCCGGATGCGAAGGCTGCGCTCGGGGCGATGGATTGGGATCTCGTCGAGGCCGCCGCGTGAATCATAGCGTCGAACTCGTGGTCGTCGATCCGATGGGCATCCATGGCCGGCCGGCCGGCGCGCTCGCGATCGCCGTCGCCAAAAGCGGCGCGCGCGTGCGTCTGCGTTGCGGCGCGAAGAGCGCCGACGCGTCGAGCGTGATCGCGCTGCTCTCGCTCGGCGCGCGGGCGGGCAGCGCCGTCATCGCCGAGATCGAGGGCGACGGCCCCGCGATCAACGCCGTCGAGCTTGCGCTTGCGGAGATGTTCGCGAAACCGAATTGCTGAGGCTTATCCCCGGTTTCCAGGATAGCCGCGACGCCGATTCGGATGCTAGACTTTCGCGACACTTCCGCGCGAGGAACGAGACACGGCCGGAAACGATCAGAAGCCCCCGGTCCTAGAGGCGTTACGGGCCGCCACTCGAACCGCTCACGCTCGCATCGAGGCTTCCGCGCCAATGGTTCGCTTGCTGAGCATCGACTATTCTGAACGTGAGTACGTCGAGCACCTCGGCCGCCTGCTCGGTTTTTACGAACCGTTTGAAGCCGCGCTTGCCACGGCGATGGACGGTGGTTCGTGGCCGCCGTCGCCGAGCCGCAGCGACCTGTTACGGCGCGACCTGGCGGGTCTTGGCTTTGGCGCGTCGACGGTGTGCGAATTGCCTCGCTGCGGTTCCGTGCCGCTCGTTTCCGACGCGACGTTGCCGGGCTGCTTGTACGTTTACGAAGGGGCGTCGCTCGGCGGCCAAGTCGTCTCGCGGCATTTGCGACGGTCGCTTGGCGATGCGCATGCATTCGCCTTCTATCATTGTGATGCCGGCGCGCGCGCGCGTCAGTGGAAAGCCTTCTGCGCGAGCCTCGAACGTTGTGCCGTCCCTTCGCTGGAAGCGGCCGCCGCATCCGCGGTTTCCGTGTTCCTCGCGCTAGGAGACTGGATGGAACCTCCCTCGCGGGCCGCGGTCGCATGACCATCGACGGCGCGCAGATCCCGATCGACCGCGACGCGTGCGCCGCCGAACCGATTCGCATCCCGGGCTCGATTCAGCCGCACGGCGTGCTACTGGCGCTCGATCCGGAAACGCTGGCAATCGAACAGGTGTCCGCCAATTCCGCGGAACTGCTGGGTGCCTCGCCGGAAAAACTGATCGGCCGCTCGCCGGCGACGTTCCTCGGCGAGCGCACATTTGCCGACATTGCCGTGGCCCTTCGCTCGCAACCTTTCGAGCCCGGTGTCTACGCCACGAACGCGGGGCCGCATTCCGCGGCGCTGGAATGCGTATCCAGCCGTCACGCCGATACGCTGATCTTAGAGTTTCAACCGTATACCGGCGCGCACTCGCTCGACATGCTCGACGTTTCTCTGAGCTTGCAAGCGCCGCTCGCGCGCATGGAGCGCACGAAGAACATCGTCGAACTGGCCCGCCTCGTGGCTGCGGACATCCAAGCCATAAGCGGTTTCGATCGCGTTTGCATTTACCGCTTCGACAACGACTGGCACGGCGAAGTGATCGCGGAAGACGTGGGCGCGCGTTACACGCGCGAATTTCTCGGTCTCCACTTCCCCGCTAGCGATATTCCCGCGCAGGCCCGGGAACTCTACCTGCTCAATAAGCTGCGCCTCATTCCCGACGTCGACTACGTCCCGGTCCCGATCGTCCCGGTCGAGAACGCGCGGCTCGGGACGCCTCTCGATCTCTCGCGTTCGGACTTGCGCAGCGTCTCACCGATTCACCTCGAGTACCTGCGCAATATGAACGTGCGCGCGACGATGACGATCTCGATCATCGTGCACGGTAAGCTATGGGGGCTCGTGGCCTGCCACAACGCCGAGCCGCGGCGCATAACCTACGCCGTCCGTTCGACCTGCAACTTTTTCACTCAGATGCTGGCGATGACGATTACCGCGCGGATCGACCAAGCCGATCTCTCCGTGCGCCTCAACGCCAGCCAGCGCGTCGCGAGTTTCGTTGCCGGCCTCGAACCGACCCAATCGATTTGGGAGTCGCTGCGGCGCAGCCGGGCGGCGCTGTTGCGCATGTTCGCCGCCGACGCCCTGTTGATGCGCGGTCCCGAGGGGACCGAACTGTACGGCGCGTCGCTCTCCGCGCTGCAGCTCGAGCCCGCCATGCGCGTGCTGCAGGAGCGCGCGCTGGACGGAATCGCGAGTACCGCCTCGCTGTGCCGGCTCGATCCGCTCGCGGTCGACTTCGCGACGCAGGCGTGCGGGGGGCTCTACCTGGGGCTCTCGAGCAGCGACAACCGCTGTCTTGTTTTTCTTCGCCGCGAACAGCAGGCGCGGGTCACCTGGAGCGGCGATCCGCGCAAATCGACAAACGGGGCGGCGCTGCAGCAGCTGACGCCGCGCGCGTCTTTTGCCGCGTGGGAGGAGATCAAGCGTTTCGAGAGTGGCGTTTGGACGCCCAGCGATTTGGAAAAGGCGGCTCTTCTTCGGGATCAGCTGATCGCGTGGCAGCAAGCCCGCGAAGAGGTCCGGTTGCTGGCGCACTACGATACGCTGACGCAGCTACCGAACCGGCGGCTCCTGGACGAATTGCTGCGGCGCGCGCTGAGCGATGCGGCCGCACAGAACCGCCTCGTTGGTCTGCTGTTCATCGACATCGATCGCTTCAAGCGGTTCAACGACCGCCTCGGCCACGCGGCGGGCGATCGCGTGTTGCGCGAGGTGGCCGCCCGCGCCGCTCGAGTGCTTCGCGAGGGTGATCTCGTCGCACGCCTGGGCGGCGACGAATTCGTGGTGATCATGCCGGGGCTGTCGAACCCCGCCGTAGCGGAGTTGGTCGTACAGCGATTGATGGCCGAGATCGGCAAGCCGCTCGAAGGAATCGAGGGTCCCGACCTGACGGTCACCGTTAGCATTGGGAAGAGCTTCTTTCCGACCGACGGCGTAACCAGCGAAGCCTTGCTCGGCAAGGCCGATTCGGCGATGTACCGGGCTAAAGAGACGAGTCGCGGCGCATCGCAGCCGGTCTCGCCCGACGAGCCGCTTTTGCACGGGTACGCCACCGAGGCCGCCCGGACAATTTCCAAAGGCATATCGGCCGGCGAATTCGTCCCGCACTTTCAGCCGATCGTCGATCTGACAAGTGGACGAGTCGTTGCCGTTGAAGCGCTGGCGCGCTGGAACCACGAGCGCGGGCAGTTGAGCCCCGCGGCGTTCATCGACGTGGCCGAAGATTCGGATCTGATCGTCCGGCTCGGCATCGTGATGCTCGATTTGGCTTGCGCGGAAGTCAGCCGTTGGCGACGGTCGACCGAGCCTGGCCTGCGGGTCGCGGTCAACGTCTCGCCCCGGCAACTGCGCGACGGCGGACTCGTGACGACCGTGCGCGAGACTCTCAGGCGCTACGAGCTGCCGGCCGACTCGCTCGAATTGGAAGTGACCGAAGGCGTGTTGGGAGCCGATTCGGCGCAAAGTATCGACACGCTACGCGATCTCGCCGATAGCGGCGTGCGCGTCGCGATCGACGACTTCGGCACGGGGTTCTCTTCGCTGAATTATCTGCGCCGCTTGCCCGTGACCTCGGTCAAAATCGATCGCAGCTTCGTTGCCGAACTCGAGCCCGCCGAGACGCGCGAAACCGGCACGGCCATCATCAGCGCCATCGTGGCCCTGGCGAAGATCCTCGGCCTCGAAGTCGTCGCCGAGGGTGTCGAAACGCGCGCGGAACTCGCGCTCGTGCGCGCCCTGGGTTGCACGTTCGCTCAAGGCTTCTACCTCGGCCGCCCCATGGCGGCCGACGCGTACCCGTCCTTCGTCTCCTCACCGGAAGCGGCGTCGTAGCCCGGCTGTCTTGGACTCGCGCGCTAAGGCGTCAACTCGAAAACGTTGCCGCTCTTTTGGCTAGCCGCCGTGGCGAGTTTGGTGAAGACCATCGTCCCGTCGGCCACTTTCCCGAAACGCAGCGCCATCAGGTCGGCCGCGTAGTTCTGATGGTTGCGCCAGGGCGGGACTGCACCTTGTTTGGGGATCGCGTCGAGCGCGCGTAACACGTAGCCGGATTTGAAGTCGAGCCCCGGTTCCTCACGCATCGCGGGTGGGCGCTTGGGCGTGCAGTAAGCGTAGCCGTGTTTGGTCATGTGGTTGAGCAGGCGACAGACGTATTTCGCCGTCAACTCGCACTTCAAGGTCCAGGAGGCATTCGTGTAGCCGAATGCCGACGCGAGGTTCGGCACGTCGCTGTACATCATGCCTTTGTAGTAAAGCGTCTTGCCGAAATCGACGCGCCTCCCATCGACGTCGAACGGGATCCCGCTCATCAGTTGCATCTTGAGACCCGTCGCGGTGATGATGACCTCGGCGTGCAGCTCCCGGCCTGATTTCAGCCGCAACCCCGACTCCGTGAAGCGTTCGATGTGGTCCGTCACGATGTCGATCGAACCCGAACGGATCGCGCGGAAGAGGTCGGCGTCGGGCACGAGACAGACTCGCTGGTCCCAGGGCTTGTAGTTGGGCTTGAAGTGCGTGTCGACGTCGTAGTCGGGGCCGAGGTGTTCGCGCACGGCGTCTTCGATCAGCTTCGCGAATTTCTCGGGCCGCTTGCGCGCGAGGCCAAACGTGAACATGCCGTAGAGGATGTTCTTCCAGCGAATGATCGGACCCGAGATGGCATTCGGCAAGCGCGCTTGCAAGCGCTTCGCGATGGCGTCGACCGCCGGACGCGCCACGACGTACGTGGGGGAACGCTGCACGACGGTCACGTGCTCGGCCTTGGCCGTGAGCGCGGGGGCGAGCGTGACCGCCGTCGCGCCGCTTCCGATGATCGCGACGCGCTTGCCGCCGAAGTCGTAGCTCTCGTCCCAAAACTGCGGGTGCATCAATTTGCCGCCATAGCGCTCCATGCCGGGCCACTCCGGTGTGTAGCCTTGCGAATAATCGTAGTAACCGGTGCACATGAAGAGAAATCCGCACGTGAGGTACGAGCGCGCATGCTCCGGCCCCGTCGCGACCTCGAGCGTCCAGCGAGCTTCAGCCGACGTCCACGATGCGCTGCGGACTTTCGTATTGAACCGAATCGCGCGATCGATCCCGAGCGATTTCGCGGTGCCGGCGATGTAGTCGCGGATCAGCGGTCCCTCGACGATCGACTTATCGGTCGGCCACGGACGGAAGCTGTAGCCGAGCGTGTGCATGTCCGAATCCGAGCGAACGCCCGGATAGCGGAAGAGGTCCCACGTGCCGCCCATCACGTCGCGGCCCTCGAGAATCGCGAAGCTCTTGCCGGGTGACGACGTCCGAAGGTGGTAGGCGGCCGCAACGCCGGAAAGCCCGGCGCCCACGATCAAGACGTCGAAGTGCTCCATCCGTCAATCGCTTAGTTCGAGCGCCTCGACTTCCTTTTCACGGACCCGGCGCGCCGATCTTCGAGAAGGTCATGATCATGAGGAAAACGAGGCCCGCGCCCCCGGCCACCGCCGCGGCGGGCGTGGCGGTCGGTTCGCTGAGCCCGGCCGCGAGCGCCACGCAGAACATGAAGACGACCGTTCCGATGATGAAATTGCGGCGGCGCCACGCCTCGATGGTCTTCCCGGCCGCGTAGATGCCGCCTTGGGTCGCGAACGTCAGGACGATCCCGAGTCCGACCGCTTCGGCGACGACGAAAATGATCAGGAACATGCCGACATCGAAATGCATCGCACGTAGAGTACACCACGAACGGGCCGGCCTCGTCGAGAGGGGCCTTAACCCGACGCGAGCGGTGCAGCCGGCCTCGAAGTTCGGCCCGTGCCAGGTGCCCGGAAATGGGGGTTTCCCCGCATAGACGGGACCCTCCGCCGACGCCATGCTGGGGTCAACCCAAACTGTGGTACGAGGCGATCGCACATGACTATTTGCAATCTGAAACGCCGGCTGCCGGCCCTCGCCGGCTTCCTCTTCATCGTCATCGTCGCGAGCCGGGTGAGCGCCGGTGAAGCCGCGAGCGCGCTGACGACGGTCCATAATCCTCAAGGAGGCGAGATCGTGTACGGGCAGGTCGACGGTGCCGCGAACGAAGCGTCCGCGATGGGGATCGTGCTGCGGTCGATTCACGCGCAATGCGGCGACAAGCCGAAGGTCGGCAAGGTCTTCGCCGTGCGCGGCACGGGCTCGAGCGCCGTTTTCTTCACGGCCATCAAGCACAAGCAAGGTGACGAGCCGATCGCCGGTCTGATCATCGCGACCCGGTCGGCGCCGGGTCGCGTCGAGGCAGCCTTGGTGTCCGACGACGCGCGGCGATTCGGGTCGACGATCAATCCGATGCTCAAGACGCTCTTCGGTGCCTGGCACCCCGCCGGCGGCGCGCACGCTCGCAGCGGCGCGAGCGATCGATCCGCTAACGGCGCGCACGACGTGCCGGCGTTGCACAAGAACGTCACCGCGGACGGCTCGGCGTCGGTCTCGTTACCGTCCGGCTGGACGATGAATCCCGCGAGCAAGTACGGCACGATCCTGGCCGAGGGGCCGAACGACGAGCGCGCGCTCCTGGGGTCTGCCGTGCTCGCGATGGACTCCAATAATCCGCGGGTCCAACGTACGGAAGCTTTCGCTGCGGGTGCGGGACGCAACACGAGCTACGCGCGCGTTATGTACTATCCGTACGGCGGCGACTTGGCCACGACGTTCGTGGCGGTCATCCAGCGGATGCGGCAGAATCAGGGCTTGGAGCCCGCGGATATCTCGATCGCGGGCGCGTCGCCGCTGACGGCGTCCCCGCCCGCGCGTTGCGCCGGCATCACCGGAACCATCGACCCCAAGGACGACAAGGGTTCGCGCGAATTCAACGCCGTCTTCTGCTCCGGCGGCGTTTCGCCGATGGGTCAATTCATGAACGTGGTCAGCCTCATCTCGATTCCCGAGCACAATGCGGAGCGCGAGCGTGCGACCGCTCTCGCGATCTTGGCGAGCTATGCTGAAGATGCGAGCGTCGTCGGCGCGCAGGCGAGCCAAATGGCGGCTCCGGAAATCGCGCGCATCCACGCGATCGGCCAACGCGCGGCCCAACAAGCGGCGAGCGCCCACGCGGCGGAAGACGCGCAGAATGCCGCCGTGGAACGGCACTGGGACGCCGAGGACCGTAATAGC
>Ga0116229_10000476_pt1 | contig 52828 bp, 35 predicted proteins | sample S1TSphgellanicum_3_FD_87313 | JGI IMG/M metagenome (GOLD analysis project Ga0116229, IMG submission 87313) | Host-associated microbial communities from peat moss isolated from Minnesota, USA - S1T2_Fc - Sphagnum magellanicum MG | ecosystem: Host-associated > Plants > Peat moss > Unclassified...
GAGACCAAATTTTTTGTTATGGTTGGAACATGAAGTACATCTTTCAGGTACTTTGTTTGCCCATCTTGCATGGACAATGGCACCTTGCCAATTTATGTGATGGGATGTGTAGTGTCATCACCAATTTTCACAAACCTCGGTGTCTTCAAATCTTTTTTGTCTCTAAATCATTCTCGATGACTAGTCATGTGGTTTAAAGCTCCAGAATCCACATACCAAACATTGTTGTCTGATACACTTCCTATCATGGAATTTGCCATTTGTTGCATCACAAATAGTTGCTCATCACTTGATTACTAGTCAATGCATAATTCCCTTGTTGTAGCTTTCCATTTCGTGCATCATGCTCCCTTTGATAATAGTTTTTTGCCATGTGCCCAAGTTTCCCACAATAGTAGCAATTTGAGTCGCTATTTGGTTGTTGACTTCGATGACTTCTACCACAACCTCCACAACTTCCTCGACTTCCTCTTCCTCCAAAGTTTTTTCGTCCACCTCCATGAGCTTGACCTTCATGTTGATGATGTCCACCATGCGAATTTTCGTGTCGACCTCAATATGAAGTTTTACCACCTCTACTTCTACCTCTATTGGTATTTGAATAGAAAGCACTTTCTTGTGATCCTCCATTGGATGAAGTACCAACAATTCTCATCTCTTCACTTATAAATAATGTTATTAAGTCTTGGAAATTGGGAAATGTTTCTTGAACTGCAATTGAAGTATGAAACTGGCTATAGTCTTTTCCAAGTCCATTCAAGGTGACGACCACTCAAGGTGACGGCCACTAAATCTTCATCATCTACAAAGGCTCCTATAGATGCAAAAACATCTGCAAGGTTTTTCACCTTTGTAGAATAGTCATTGATGTTCATTTTGTTTTTTTGTAAATTATGCAATTCTTGCTTAAGTTGCATTTTGCGGGCTTGTGTATTGGTGCTATACATCTTCACCAATGTATCCCAAGCTTGCTTGGGTGATTTTACATCTTGAATATGCACAATCATGGAATCATACACACTCACAAAAAGCCAATACAAGACTTTTTTTGTTTTTTCATGCCAAGTTTTATTGGCTTGAATTTGTTGTTGTGTAGGGTTTTCTGGGAGAAGAGGTTCTTTTTCATCACCAATTATGAATTCCCAGTAGCCTTTCCCTGTCAAGAAATTCATAATCCTAAATTTTCACACTTCGAAATTGTTCTTGTCTAGTTTCTCAATTGCAATTTGAGAAAGATCGTCCACCATCTCTCAAGGCAACATTCAATGTCTTGGGGTTTCACAAATGATTTTAATTCCTTCCTTGGGTTTTTAGGATTGGGATTAGGGTTTTCCTTCTTTAGGTTTATAGGATTAGGGTTAGGGGTAAGGTTGAACAAGATGGACCTTGCATATGTATGTATGTCTTGAGTATTATACGAAATTCTATACTATACATAGGTTTTACATATATGTATATTATCGTATAATATTTCGTATGGTATTAAGTATATGATTACATACCACACTTTTGTATGAAGGTCTTGATAATGTATTTTTGTTTCCCAATCTTCAAACTCCTTCCTTCAAGTTCTCCCAAGTTATATTTGCTCCACTTCAAAAAATTATTTTGATGTCTTTTCAAAACAAACTTCCATCATAGCAACTTTGCAAAGCTACACCGCTCACATATGACCTTGGATCGATCTGAAATGGTGCTAAAACATGAACAACTATGTCTATTACCTTCTCTCAAAATTTTAGCTCATTTAACTTCATAAAATGAGAGATATTAGTACTTCCTTGAAGTCACCTCAAAGTAGGACCTAAACATAAAATGACTTACAACTTGCTTTCAGTAATTCCAAACTCCTTGAGATTTTGGGAGACATATTAGATATATGTTTTCTATATCTATTGATGATGACCATAAAGAGTTATCACTTTCAAAAGGAACTGACTTCAAAACTAAAATTGAAACTTTAAATGCTTGGATCTCTCTCAATATAGATCCAAATGACATGAAATTTCTCTCACATATATATTCCTTTATGATCTATATGATCCCAAAGCTACAGATTCAAAAAAGTTCAAACAAAGGAGATATGACCAAAAAACCAAATCTGGCACAAAGTCTTCAAAGGCTCATAACTCTCACAAAACATATCCTTTTCTTTTGAACATTTGAGAATAGAAGTGTCTTATAGTCTTCTATAATCTTTCCAAGTTTCACTTCAAGATCTTTTCACAGTAGATCTAGATCTAGATTTAAAGATTTAACTTCCACAACCTTGATATGTTGATATCCTTTCACTTTTTTCTTTTTTTTTTTTCCTTTTCACATTCTTTCCTTTCCCCGTTTCTCTTTTGCACTTGACAAACTCTTATGATATCACTAAAGACTTTCTAGCTCTAGATCTCTTTCAACTTTCTCATTCAACAACCTAAGCTCTAATACCATGTTAACAAATAGGAGATCTACTCAAGTGCAAACATAAATCTTTATTGAAAGGAAACTACAACATGATGCTCACAACACAAAACATAACATCAAAAACTCCTCAAGGTTCTTGTCACATGAAATACACAAACTTGTGTAATGAAGAAAAAAGAGAACCAAACCATCAACACCAAGGTATTTAACTAAAAGACCAATGACAAATAACCAAACTAATATAAGTAAAGAAAATAATTCAACCTTGTGAAAGTAACCTAGATACTTTCATACTCCAATAACTAATGAAACCTAACTAATTGAGCTTGAATTCTCAACACTCTATAGTTAGGGACATTAGATGACATGCCCCCAAACTTTTTAAAAGACCCAATTGTGGGTCCCATAACGAAACAATGTAAAAAGAAGAAAGTTGGGGCATGTTCCCTAATTCATAGCATTTCAAGGGTAGGAGGGCGTGGTGGAGCTTTGGGATGGGACTAGAATGAATTCACAAGTGAGAGTTCAAGATGAGATCGATATGCACAACCAAGAAAAAAAGGCGATTAATGCAAGTTGAATGGAAAAGGTGCGACATATTTAATAAGGACAACTTCAATCACGAGTTTTACACAACCCACAACCTTTGGGAGGAGGCATCACTCCCCTCCCCTATAGTATGTTTTGTGTTCTTTGCGGGGACTACATCCAAATGTCACTTTTCCCTAGGACTCCCAAGTGGGAGTCCCAAAACTAGGACTTTTGTTGTCCAAAAACTTTGGATGTTCATATCTTTCTCAAATCAAGTCTATTTTGAAAATGCAAGAGTAATATCTTATAGACCTGAAAAAGATCTTTTCAACGGTGTATAGCACGCCTCAATCGAAGCTCATTCAACCTTTTCTTTCAAGGGGTTTATGGTCGGGAATCAAATTCCCAATTTGACACCCGCCCCTTCTTTTGATCATAACTCATGCAAATCAAATTTAAATGAATAATAAGAGGGCATTTAAGCATTTAAGCTTCAAGAACTTTCTAATGGTTTCATGGGGGATCAATTTGGTGCTTGTTTTCCTTTTCAACCAAGGTTTTGAACATTCACAACTCTTGCATGAGTGCAACTCCCAAAGTGAGAGTGCACTTGAGAGTCATTGAGCTCCATCCCTTGCACTCTCCCCCATATGTAAGAATGTGTTTCACACCTAAACACATTCTCTTGGCTTCATGGGCCCTTGCACTTCATGTTTAATCATGAACCCAATGTTAGGGTTGCGACATTAGATCAAGTACCAAAACCCACATACATAATGGTAGCATTACTGGAATCTAATTGTAAATACTAGATCAATGTAATCAAATGTGACTCCAAAGGACCTGCATCACTTTTATATGGTTCCAAAGGACTTGGACATTACTTTTATATGGCTATAAAGGACTTGGACATTGCTCTAGAGGGCCTTCCACATTAAGTTTCATTAATATAATATATTTTAAACTATTGTATAAACAACTAACTAAATTGTACCATCATGTTACTTGTGAGCCACATGAAAAACATGAACTATGCAATTTATTCCTACACAAAATGAAGTACATTTGTGCAACAAGTGAAAAACCTACTATAAGAATATGATGTATAATGCACATGTATGGAAAATTAATTATCCTCGCAAAATTTGAAACTATAAGCAAGTTTGCTTAAGGTTTAAGGAAGTAATTTAGTACTTACAATGTGTAGGATGCAAGGCTTCAACAAAATTTGCAACTACATTTCATAGAGATTTGTTAACCCTTTTAATCTTTGAATTGTCCAACAACACACTGATTTGGTTGAAACCTTAATTAGTGAGCCACTATTGCATGAAGGGTTCCCCACACCCTAGGGTTATACACTTTGTTGTTTTCCTTGCCAAATATATAATGATATAAAATGGGTGATAAATGCACCCGCACAAGGTCAACACAAGATTGTTGCAAAAGAAGAATAACCCACATATTGGACATGGATTAACAAAAAAAACTCCAATTGTATTAATGGGTGGTGGGGTTTTCTATTAGTAGTGGCATGACATATGCTCCTGAACCTTGCACATAAGCTAGACTTAGTGGCCTAGACTTTGAACCACTATTTGGTGCGACCACTTTTCAAATATAAAACATTAAAATCCAGCCTAAAAATAGAATGCAACTTCTCATGCACATCTTTAAGCTCAACTTCCCCATCATTAATCTTGTTAAGTTCCCTCTTCACTAATAATTCATGAAACTGCAAATTTGATTCAACAACTTTCAAACTTGTAATGAATGTAGTAATAATAGATCTTGTTTTGTCCAACTTTGTTGGATTTGAACAACCTTTGCATTTACTTTCGCAAGTAGCCAATTCTTTTCATAATTCCTTGGTTTTTTTTAATAGCAACTCAAAATTCTTTTCAACTCCCTACAAGGATCACTACAAGAAATCACAATTTTTCAAAAGGCCAATTTGACCAAAATGTCCACATTGACCAAAAGGTATGTCCATTGTGACTAAAGGTTTAGGGCATGAAAAATACATGTTACATTTTCCCAATGCATGTGACTAAAATGACCTATTTGACCAAATGTCAAGCCAAAGATTTGGTCAAAATGGCCATGGCTTAATCAAATTGGCCATATTGAATGGATAGGGTTTAGTCAAATTAACCATCCTAATTTGACCCTTAATCAAACTGACCATTATGATTTGACACTTAATCAAATGAACCATATTCATTTGATGACTTAGCCTACTTGTTAAACCTATTTTTGACAATTAAAAGCTTGAAATCTTCCAAAAATTACAACTACTACAAATCTTCTTTCTTTGAAAGGTTCTTTTACAATAATTTTTAAAAAAAATATTACTTCCAAATATATTAGGCCTCTTTTTAGTTGGTTCTCTTTAATCATTTTCTCCTCTCACTAAACTATACCTTTTCTTCAAAAAAATTTGCAATAATAGAATGGTTTACATACACATGTTTTTACAATGTAGTTATTCCATTTGCAATTTTATATAAAATTAAACATTTCTTTGCTTTTATTTTTGGGTTCAAAATTAAAATTGGATTTTATAACTCAAAATACAACTTATGACATGAAGAATTTCAAGCAAACATCCTTGTTATCATTAACATAATAAAATGCCCAACACAACAATGCATTTTTATTGTTAGGTTTCCAAAACTTTCATAGATTTTCCTTCATTTTATCTTCATTTTTGATTTTTTGCTTAGTTATGTTTGAAAACTTGCATTTGCTTCATTATATTACAAAGTCCATTCTCACTTCATTCATGAAAACATCACATGATTATTCATTGATTTCATTTTCATTTTCAAAGGATTGTTCCATATTCAATTTTCATAAAAAAATCGCTTGATGAATAAAGGAAAAAAATAGTCCTATGAAATAACTAAATACTGCAAACATTTACAAGCAAGAACTAAGGATGGGCATTTCAAAGCAAATTAATCTGCCAAAGAAGGCATTTACAAACAAATAGTCACATTTTTCTCCTCTCACCATTGAACAAAATTACAATAATTATTATTTTTTGTTATGTTTAGTATATGGGTATGAATTCTTAGATAACAAGAAAACAAACATAGAACTAGAAAAAGAAACAAGTGAATTTTTTTTTTAAAAATGAAACAAATAATAAAACCAAAGTGAAAACAATAAAATAAAATAAACTGATTTTTTTTTTTAAATGACCAAATAAAATGATTTTTTTCTTTTAAAATTAAATGCAAAAAAAGAAACATAAATTGTAAAAAAAACCAAACAGGAATATTAAAAAACAAATATATTTCAAATTTTATCATGGTGGAGCATGGAGCTTCAACTTTCATTGTTTTAGTACTTGCACATAGTAGGAAGCAGGAGTTCACACCATACACAATTAGAAAATGCAAAGTAGTAGCAACACTTAGTAATGTGTGAAACAATGAAATAGTAGAAAGTATCCAAGGGAAGGTACTTGAAGGTTGAAATGTGAGTAGTAGCAATAGCAATGCACAAAGCATGAATAACATTGACAATGTAGCAACATTGTGATGTGTGAAATGCAAGCAATAAGCAACACCACCAGTAAAACATGAAGCACGAAAAACACCACTACTAATGATATGCAAATGACAGTAATAGCACAAGCGATGCATGAACAACAATAGCAACATGCATGCATGAAATGCGACCAAGATGAGCAACACCTAGTGTGTGTGAAACATGAGCAATAATAACACATGGCATGCATGAAGCTTGAACAAGAGCAACAATACCACTAACAATGTGTGAAGCACAAGCAACACAAAAAATGTGTAAAACTCAAGTAATAAAAGCACCATTACCAATGCATGGAACATGAACAATAACAAAAGAAATAAGAAAACAACACCACCACGACTAGTAATATGTGAACAAAAATAATAACATAGGCAATGCATGAACAACAATAGTAGCATTGGGCATGCACAAAATGTGACCGAGACGAGCAACACCAAGCATGTGTGAAGCATGGGCAACAATAACACTTGGCATGTGTGAAGGTTGAACAAGAACAATAATCCCATTAGTAATGCATGAAACACAAACAATAACAACACAAAAATTGCGCAAAATTTGAGTAGGAAAAAACACCACTGCCAATGCATGAAGCATGAACAATAGCAAAAAGAAACAAGAGACAAAAAAATAAAAATCACGCATCAGAAAACACATAACACAAAATGACAACAAAAGTGTGAAAAATAAGGGGAGCCATTTTATGGCATTGAGAACTGCTTCTTCAATGACTAGCCCTATTTTTGAACTTAATATAACACTTAAACTAAATTTAATTATAACAAATGACCCTAATATAACCTTGGCCTCCTGATAATTAAATTTGGGTTTCTATGAAAAAACCCATCCAATTTTCATTTTTAAAAAATAAATAAATAATGGGGAGCGATTCTTATGACCAATTCTCACATGAATGAAAACCCATTGGTTTTCAAAATGAAAATTAGGTTAACCTTCGACAATTGCCCAACACTTGATAAAACATCATCTAATATGGTTTCACAAGATGACTCAGAACAAGATGATGCAAGGAACATACCATATAAACAAGCACTTGGATGTCTAATGTACCTTATGGTCTACACAAGACCCAATTTGTCATATTCAATAGGAATACTTTCACAATTCTTGATAAATCCAAGGCAAGTTCATTACTAAACTATGAAAAGAATAATCATATATCTCAAAGGCACTTTGGATTATCAATTTGTATATAAAAGGGATGTTATGAAGAAGGAAAGAATGTCAAGTATGTTAGTTTAATTGTTCAGTTAAGTCCTAATTAATTAAGGATAAATTAGGTTAGTTAAACTAATTAATTAATATCAAACCAGTTCATGTGTGAACGAGTTTTAGGATATTTGTCATGGGATATAATCTCATCTTGTGTGTCCTCAAATCACTTTTGGTGATTTGAGATTCCAAAGCATAGTTTTTGCTTTGCAATTTTTTTGTTATCCAAATGTTTTAGTTTTTTATGTTTTGGGGTTGAATTCTTGCATTGTTGCAAGTGAGTTAGTCTTTTGAATCACCAAAAGTCTAGCTAGTTGTTTTTGTGTTACAACTAGGCTAGAGTTGCTTTAACATTGGGTTTTTTTGGTTTTTTGTTGTGTGTGTGTTATGCATAGGAGTTTGGGTTAGTAGCAAGTGTTGTGTTGTTTGTTTTGGTTTTGTAGGAAATTTGCTTGATTTAGAAGAAGCTCACTTGGTGATTTTGATGTTTTTGTACTTGTTTTTCGTGTACAACTCCTTTGGGAGTTGAATTCAAATAGGGCCAAATCCTTGGAGTTCAAAAGTTGTGCAAAGTTGGGGAAGAAAAAAAAGGGGGGCATTCAAAAACATCAAAGGAGGGCCCCTAGTTTTGTCCAATGAAAGTCCCCGCCCTCTTTCCGAGTGCAAATTCTTTAAAATGTACCAAAATCTTGTCACAACGTTACCTTTTTTATATTTAGTCCTTTTTTACCTTGTAAAACCACATTTATGGATGATTATGATGGAATCTAAAATTGTAATAGTCTAAAATATAGTCCTTCAAAAAAATTTAACAACTTTTGATTCATTATTTTTGTGGGGATCAAAATATAGGGTAAAAAAGGACTGCAATAAGGACTAGGCTTTTTTCATCTTATGTGGTACACATTAAAAGATTTTCACCCTTCTTATTTTTATTTTATTTTATTTTTCTCCACCTCACCTTCCCTTTTCTATGTCCCCCTTGTGGTATTCAAGTAATTGATGACAACAACACATGCACACTACCACTTTGCCATCGCCAATGTTGTCTCTAGTCGTTGGGAGGAAAAAGGAGAATGGGGGGGCCCATTGCCACCTTGCGTTGATGGGGTTGTGGTTGCACTACCACATAGTTGACTACAACAGTTGTTGTAGCTGTTGTAGCAATGTAAAGGAGAGAGAAGAAGGAGGGGGAGCTCCTTTTTCAAGTTTCCTTGGTGTGTGTGTTTTATTTTTTTGGTGGTGTTTTCGAGTGGCAATGGCTAGAGTAGAAAAGGAGGAAGAAAAAGGAAAGGAGGCGAGGAAGAGAAGGAAAGGAGGCGAGGAAAAGAAGGAAAAGAAAACAAGTTGGGGGGGTGGCAGTGGAGAAAATCAAACTCTAGCCACCATCATTGGGAGCTTGAGCTTTCTTTCGAACCTCCAAGGTTTAAGCATGAATGGAGGCTCATGTGCCTTGGGGGAGGATTGGGATAAAAAGGGTACGTCGGGTGGCTCCAATCCGAACCTCCCTTTCTATTTTTCATTTTTTTCCAAATTCCCAAAGCTAGGGCGTAGGCTTGGCACCAATCCAAACCTGCCAACAGTTTTTTTGAATTTTTTTGTTCATCCATTTGAAATATTCCATCCAAATTTTGGATGAAAAAAATCATCCATCTAGCTAGGGGTAGCTAGAGGGTGAACATGTGTTGGTGATTGTGTCCATAGGCTAGTAAGTTAACATCCCACCTATGAGCATGCATTGGATGATTTGACACCTAAAACTAAACAAAAAATTCATTTTTATTTTCATTTTGGAATTTTCATCTTTGGAAATTCATATCACTTTGCATATAGAGTCAAATTGACAAACCATCTACACTGCTAAATTTTTGGAGAAGAAAATTATATGCATGTGAAGTTGCAATTTTTTTGTTTCCAAAAAAATTTGGAGGCCAGAGGTTGATTTGGCAACAATGGAATCATTTTCCATTCAACTCTGGGAATTTATCTCTCACCCATATGAAGGTGGAATCATGAACTTTTCTAGTAATTAGTTCTTAGTGAAGAGCACCACTAGCGTGGGAGTTTTCACCTCAGTTGGAGATAGGCACTTTTGGAGGCTTATTCCAAGGCGTTAGGTGGTGTGTGGTCAACTTTTTTGTACCAAAAAGTTGGCAATTCAGCATTGTGTTGGTGAATTACATTTTTTGCACTTCATAGGTGGTGGAGTGCCATGCCATCAACAAACGCAAAGGATTTGAATTCCTGTTGTGATTCTTATGTGGGAATCACATAAGTGGAGATTTGTGTTACATGAAATATGCATTTCCATTCATGTTTGTTGAATTGCGCTTGTTGCATGTTAAGATGTTGGTGAGGTTGTCATATGTTCTCAGGGGCTAAGGGGATTACCAAGTTATGTGCCATTCGACTACAACTTGGGGGTGAACACATTTTTTGGTATTTTGTGTTTACTGTTCAACATGCGTGTCATTATTGTTGTAGTGAGACTATGGGTTGTGATTGGTGTGGTTAATGGTCGAACATGGGACAAGGTTACCACCTAATCCTAATCATTAAACAACTCCTATTTGATTCCTAGTTTCCCTAGACATGTTGATTAGGTTTTAGTCAAGGTTTAGGGTGTATTGAGAAGCGTAGTTGTGGATATGTCTAGATTTGATCACCAAGATGTCCCATTGCTTGTTGTGGTGAAATTAGGTTGATGACCAGTAGACCACTTTGTTGTGTTCACAATGTGCCTTAGTTTGGTGGCCTTATGAAATGTTTTTGTGGGTGCAAGTGCCCTAGCCATACATGTGCAACAACCTTGGGTTCAATTATGAGGTTTATGTTTTGGGGGTTTGGTTAAGTCGCAACAGGTTCAACATCCTTGTAGATTTAATTTGAACCATTATAGGTGTATCATCCTTTTGTGATTGGATTTTAGGGGGGATATCCAAGTCAGGGTTTAAGGTTCATCACGAAGGTGACACAAGATTCAAGGGACAATGACATTATTATTCGTGGTTTCACTAGACAAGGGGTGTGATTCAGACCACCCACACCGCCTTCATCATCATTAGGGGGAGATTATTAAAATTTTAAGATAAATATTTCTCCAAGGTTTGTTACCCCACCACTGTTGTGGGACATGGAAAAGATGTATGGAGCCACCAAAAGGCCTCGTCAATATTCGGGGGTGGTTAGCACCATTGAGCTAAATGATTGCATCCAAAAATTTGATAACTAGTGTGATATGCAGCAAATGCATAATCCCCAACACTTCACACCCTTCATGGCATGGAAAGGTTTGTTTCAACATTTGGAAGGGTTGCCTATGGATGATTATCATGAATTTAGGTGTGCCCATGAGATTTAAAATGAGGAGTGGCAACTATATTGGTCTCCAAATTATGTTTTTATCACTAGGAGAATTATGGCCCTAAGTGGTGTAATGGTAACTTCTAGCATGAGTTCGGAAAGTGGAAGCAAAAATGCCATCGGTAGTGGAACCACTAAAAGTGGTGGAACAACTAGGGGTGGTGGTGCAAGGGCATCCATTACTACAAGGGGTCCATTGCTTGCATTTAACCTAATTGTGGAATTCTTTTGTGAATTGCGACATAATTACAAAGGGGTTAGGATTGAGAAGTTGTGGAGTTTGTAAGATTTCCAACATAAGCCCCATGAGACTTTGCGAGAAGCCTATGCATGGATGCGTAGGTTGATCATGGTGACACAAAATGTCATTGAAGCCCAAGCAGTCTAGTTTTGGTATGGGATTTTGGATAATGAGCTTAAATGTCAGGTGTGAGATGCCATTTTATTACAACCTACCCAACCCACTTTGCAGTGTGTTTCAGTTGTCGGAAAGGATTGAAATGAACATGGTGGAGGAATGAGTGGTCACCCTTGGGTTCAACAAAGAAAACCCAAGGAATTATCCAACACCATTAGATCAACAATCACAAAGTCAACCCACCGAGGCTACACCACCCAAGGCCAAGGGGGCCAAACTAGACTTAGGTGGTGATTCCACATCCTATTTAACAAAACAAGGTGGAAAAGACAAATGTTAGAAGTGTGGTGGGCCTCACAAGAAGGATTGTCATAATCCACCATAAGCCACAACTTCCAACCCTAATGCCAGTTAGCCACGTTCCCATTTTCATGCAATGAGCATGATGCCAATCATTACTTCATACTTCACCTAGAATTATGGCAAGGCTAATCATAGAACACCAACACCAATAAGGGCCAAGGTTTTGGGAAGGGCTAAAAGGGGAAAGGTGCAGCCAACAAAGGGTTGGCCACTAAGCCAACTCAAGGCCAACCCAACACCATGGAAGCTAGGTTTGCACGGTTGGAGGCCCTAGTCACAAGCATGGCAGCCCGGGTGAAATCTATTGCATTTGGGCCAATGAAGGTTAAAGATAAGGAAAATGATTAATCATATGGGTTAAAATGCAGTTTAAAGATTTTTTTGTGAAGTTGGTTTTTTGGGATCAGTGGCACCAAATGAAATGATGCCATATATGTCAAAAGATCATGAATCATGGACAACAAATGATGGAAACCATGTTATGGTTCCAAATCCTAGTGAAATGATTTCCATAATTGCATTAGTGACAAGAGTTAGTACACAAATGCCAGAACCACGAGGTGTTGATGAAAGATTGGATCCTTGGTGTGGTGAGGCTCAACACCAAGTGTTGCTCCCATTATCATTTGTGTTAATAGACACCAATCCCAATCCCATTGGGGCATCAACTTCAGGTGGAGTGTCAAGGAAAGTGCCTAGTTTTATTCCTAGGTCCAAGGCACCCATAAGTTTGATGGGGGTGGCCAAAGCAGTTTATTAAGCAACATTGGCCATTTCAAGTATTTAACCAATAACCATGTTTTGCTTGGCGGCCACATTATGTGAAAATAGTGGAACACTAAAGGTTGGAGGACATTTTTGTGCCTCTTGTAGTTCCCCATCCAATTTTTGAGGTTAATCGCATGGAGGTGTCCAAGGTTCAACTTGAATCTTGGCATGTGGCTATGGCCAAACTTCATGACCGTCCAACACGGCCAGCTAGTGATCAAGCCAATGTTGTTCATGGGGTTGTGGTTATGCACAATAATGAAGGAATGGTTTAGTTGAAGGGGGGATCGGCACGATGATATTGACTCCTTAAAGTGTTGTTGGATTTTGGTGCTCAACCATTGATGTTGGCCAAAACTATTGTTGATGGTCTTGGATTGACTGATGCCGATCTTGACCCATGCCCATATCACATTTTGAAATCCATGGGTGGGTAAAAGAAAACACAAAGGTTAACCAAGCAAGAGATTATGATCTAGGGTGAAGGCACATTAAGGGGGTGGGGGGAGGGGGGGCCACTTTGGGCACTTTCATGACATGTATATAAAGTATATTTTTGCAAAATGTATTGCATTTAATTTTGGGTTTCGCATTTAGTGTTTGGGCTTGATATTTTGATTTTCACAAAGTTAATGGTATATAATATTATTATAAAAAAAAATTTAAAAGCTTAAATTCAAGGAATAATGAATATAATTATGGTATATACAATATAATAAAAACATGTTTTTATTTTTGGAATGCACTAGGTTTGGGTTTGAGTTACGCAACCAAAAAATGTTTGAAATGAAAATTTTAAAAATGACCCACCTCACATATCTTGTCCTCTTCCATTTGAAAGTGATAGTTTGTCAAAATGTTAATTTATCACTTACTTATTATCAACGCCCCCAAAAACACCCATTTGTGACATGATAATTATCAAACTCTTTACATTGCTCACAAACATGTTCCAATCATATGGAATCACAATGTTGAATAGATGTTACAAATTTTATGAAGACTAAAAATCATTTCAATCATTTTTTGAGTATATTTGCATTTTTTAGTACACAATGCTACACTTTTTTTGGCAAAAATATGCTTTTGGAATTGCACAATATAAGTTGGAAAAAGGAATTTTCTTTGTGATTGAGTTCTTTGTGTCATAATCTACCATATTATGCAAACATTTTGAAAAAATATGCTCCAATATTACCATGTTGAAGTTTAAACATGGACACCCTTGGAAAACAATGCAATGTGACAACATTTTTGGCCCCCATGTAGTGTGTTTTCACCCTTTAGGTTAATCCCAACAAGTTAACAGACTACACTACTATGTGAGCTCAAGCAATGGTCACGCATGCTACGTCCTATGATGTGTTGGTTGGAGGTGTGGTGTTACCATTGATTTTTGGGAGGAAACTACATATTATCGTCCAAGTTGGCAAACAGGAGTTATCCACAAGGCTTCATTACCAATGAGATTCATTGGGGGGCGAGTAAAAAAAATCTAACAAGTCAATTATGTTGGTTGGATTTTCAAGCCTTCCACATGGACTTGAATTGTTGGAAGGTAATGTCCATGACCAGGATGCCAATCATTCCAATTTTTCCATTGGATCCTAGGCCACCGTGGGGCACATTAATTGAACTCTAAGCATCGACTAGTCATTATATTCATCAAGCTTGGAACACTTTGCTATCACCAAACCCACAATCACTTGTGAACCTTGGTGATGGGCCTCCAAGTTTAAGCCCATTGGATATTAGGGTTATTCAATGGGATATGCTTACTTGAGTTGTTTGGGGGTATTGGTTCTATATTAACTGTAGTTTTTCAGTGGGGCATCCTAGTCCAAAGATACCATTATGTGGAAAAGGATCCATAAGCTAGACAAGCCTCCATGCGACATGTCATGATGTTGCAACAAAGGTATCCCCATTTGTTACCAACATCCGCCATACAAGGTTATCAATGTTCCTTACCAAACAACATCACCTTGCTAGGGGCGCTAAATTTGGCAAAGACTGGGCCAATTGGTTTGATCATTTTTGGATGGTTGTGCCAAGATCTTTCACAAGTGAATACGGGTCAAGGACTTTCGATCTTAGGTCGGGTTTATTCTAGGAATTGATTCATGTTGTGCAACATTTGCAATAGTCACATATGCACCCATGTACATATCTGTTGGAGAATGTCCCACCATTGGGCGATTCTAGGCCAATTGTTTTGGTTGGATGGCAAGAAATTAAGGCTTGGATCAGCAAGCCAATGTAGGTGGATGTTGCTTTAGTTGGTTCACGAGTTCATTAGTTCTGATGGATGTGGACTAACCTAGCATCGCCAAACGTGATGTAACGAACATATGAGCTCATTCCTTGGTCACCCACATGTTTGGTTGATGACATATTGGATCCATGATTTACGCGCAGTTCGTCATGATGACCAACCACCTTTGGTTATGGTCAATAGGGTTGGCCTTCCACAAACAACCCTACCAACATTCTTGAATTTTTCACATTATCATGCATTTACAAATGGGGGCCCAAGGATGATTTGGGACTCCCATTCATCTAGTATGGAAGAACCTAATGCAGATGAAAAGGAACAGGCCATGGGGTTCCACATTGATCAGCACCACAACTATGCAAGGCATTTTTTAAAGAGCCTGTAGGTAGATTTTGGGGCAAATTATGGATCTCAACTACCTCACATGGATTTTTAGCTTGGTCTTGGCAAAACATTTACATTTTGGCTAATCACACCCACCCACTCCACCCCATCTTTCACTTGTTGCACCTTTTGCTAGGTCAACTATGGTTGTGCAAGGGGGGGTGATGTTACAATAGGACAAGTACATCCTTGGCAATTATGGGATCAAGGATGCCAAGGGACATTTATGGATGTGGAATAGGAAATTGGTGATGTGGGGGCATTAAAACATGATGGCACTTTTCCACATTTTGGCCATGCCCTCAACCTCAAGTGTTGGGGATGTTCCATCATCCCTACCGAAAGTATAAGTGATTGTAGAAACATGGGACCCAACAATTGGCCCAACAATTATAGGAGGTGAAGTGCATGAAACATAATAAATAATATAAGATTTCATTGGATGTTTTGCCTTTAGTTTGAAGGAATCCAATTTTTAGGTGACCTTATAGGCTTAGTGAAATGGAGAGAACTTTGGTTCAAGCTCGAACAGTAGAGTTACTAGATGCTGGTTTGGTGGAACTATCTAAAGGTGAATATGCTTTAGCAATAGTGATGTTAGCCAAGAAAGACATTTTTGGCAATTGGATTAAATGTCGCATGTGTGGGGATTATTGTTCGGTGAATAAACGAACCCATTTAGACAAATATGCCATGCCCTTACAAAGGAGATCTTTGATGCTCTTGGATAGGTCAAGGTTTTTAGTACCTTGGAATTAAGGTTTGGCTACCATTAGTTGCCATTGAAGGAAGGTGATAAGGTCAAGACATCATTTTGAGGAATTAACCCCTTTGGGAAGGATTTTTTGTACTAATGCAAGTTTTTGCCATTTGGTTTGAAAAATGCCCTTGTAGAATTTCAAAGGGTCATGGATCAAGTATTGGCGGGTCTTGATTTTGCCAAATGCTACATTGATGACATCATTGTTTTTAACCTAACCCCAGGAGATCACATGCACCATTTGCAAAAAGTGTTTAGAAGACTTAAAGAACATAACCTTAAGCTTCATCCAGGCAAGTGCTAGTTTTTTCATATTTAGGTAAAATACTTGGGTCACATGATTTATCCAGGTGGATTGGGGGTTCAAAAGGCCAAGGTTGAAGCCATTTCACAGGTTCCCCAACTAATAAATGCTACAGAATTACAAAGTTTTATGGGCTTATGTAATTACTATTGGAGTACTTGTGAAAAATTTCAGTAGCATAGCCAGACCTTTAACTTGATTGACGTAGATTGATTAATAATTCATTTGGGATGAACCACAAAAAAAGGCCTTTCAAGAGTTGAAAGCCAAGCTTTCATCAACCCCCATTTTGAGGCGATCCATTTGAGGACGATTGTTCCAATTACACACTGATTGGAATACTTTAGGGTTAGGAATTATGCTTACCCAACTTGACGATGATGGTGGAGAGTTTGTGGTGGCATATGTTAGTCAGTCCAACAACAAAATGGAGGCCAAATATAACTCACATGAGGGGGAGTGCCTTGTAATTGTTTGGGTTGTTTCATCATTCTGATGTTATCTTTATGGTAGTGCATTCATTTTTATTACTGATCACCAGTCTGTGAAATTCCTTATGGAATTAGATCAACTCACAGGAAAGTTGGCCAAGTGAGCATCTATCTTACAAGAATATGATTTTGATATAATTCACAAGCCTAGTAAGGTTAATTAATATGTCGATGGGTTGAGTCAGAATCCAAGTTTCAATGAAGAGGATACCACTGGGGTTCATTGGCATGGTGATGTGGATTTGGAAGCAATACTAAGATGGCATGCCTCTGCATACTTTTGTACCTTATTGGGGTGTTATGCGGATGTACCTTAGACTAGTATGGATGATCTGGATCCCCATGATGTGGACATGGAGTCAAAGGGCAATGATGCCTTGGATATTTATGATGATGCATTTGTCATTGCATATTTGCATGCAAATGAAGTTCTAATTTGATTAACACCCAAGGAAGGGGACTATGCATTAATGCGAAAGTGGGGTGTAGTTCATTAGCGTAAATCATTATGGGACTTTAAAAGTGAAATAAGTTCATTGCATTTTAATGATTTCGCCCTAGTTAAAGTTATTTCACTATAATATCATTACGTAAACATCATGTTTCATTACTAATTGACATAATTCACTATTATAATTTATTGTGGTAAATAGGTTTATTTTTATGTTGTCGTTTTAAATACTTGATGTTACTTTATGATATACCTTATATTATTTTAGGCAAACTTAGTTATTATAATTTATACCTTAAATTATTATATATTATTCTACCTTAAGGTATCTTAATTAGCTTATTATAGGTTTTTTACTTTAAGTTATTTAAAATTAAATTATTCAACCAACTTTAGGTTATACCTTAGGTTATTTTACTTTAAATTAATATATGTTATTTCAAGTTATATTCTAAGTTATTCAAATTCATTTTATTTTATGTTATTATAAGTTATTTTATCCTAGGTATAATAATTTAAAATAATTTAAAATATAATATAATGACCTAAAATAAAATAACCTAAAATAACAAATAATAATCACCAATAACCACCAATAGAATAGCCACAAATGACTTATGGTAATATAGCTTAAAATAACTAATAATAACATTAAGTGAAATGACTTTCAATAGCCAAAAGTAACCAACAATACCTTCATATAGTTGAAAATAGTTTAAGATGAAATAGTTTAAAATAGCCAAAAATAATTTATGATAATCGCAAATAACCTAAAGTGAAATAGCCTCAATAGCCAAAAAAACTTACAATAATAAAAAATAGCCTAAAATGAAATAACCTAAAACAACCAAAAGTAACTTAAAATAACCAAAAGTAACCCAAGGTGAAATAACTAAAAATAGACACAAATAACTAAGAATAACCATAAATAAATGTAAATAATGTAGGGTGAAATAAATTAGAACAATGAAAAGTAGCCCTAGAATAACTAAAACCCATACTGAACTAGGATGCATTTTGGTGTAGTGGTGTTGTGCATAGGGCCAAGTGGTTCAAATGGGAAAATAATTCCCTCCTATGGATGTGGGTAGATGGACAAATGAAGGTTGTGCCTTACCTAGAGCAACATGAGAGCCTTGTGAGGCATGCTCATAAGGACTTGGGCCATTTTGGGGTCTAACAGACATATAGTTTGTTCCAAACACAATATTGGTGACAAGGGATGCAATTGCAAGTTTAGTAATTTGTTTCTAGGTGTATGGTGTGTGACTGAATTCGAGCATCTTTCAATGCACCTACACCTCACCTACAACCCTTACTAATTATGGGGCTTGGGTACTAATGGAATTTGGATTTGCTAGCCCATTGAATTTAACATGACATAACTAATATGTTTTGGTTATGATTGAGCATTTCTCCAAGTTGTTGGAGTTGGTTCCATTGCCGGATTATAGTAATGAAGGAACAACATATGCATTTTTGGACATGGTATTTAATAGGTTTGGGGCCTCCAACCAAAATTCTCACTAACTAAAATACAAAATTTTATGGGGAAATACAAGAGTTGTGTGAGAAAACATTGATCGATCATCGCATGACTTCATGAAAACATCTTGAAGTAGACAAGTTAATTGAGCAGATGGTGTAGACAATGAAACAGGGTTTGTGAAAGTATGGTCTTCATAAAGGCCATACTAAAGATTGGGACTGACAACTACCATGGCTAGCTTGGGGTATAGGTTTAGGTGGCAAGCTTTTCTTTCATCTTTTTCACCATACTTCTTATTGTTTGGTCATGAGCTTGAGTTACTAGCCTCAATTTGACGAGGTGCGATGGTAGTAATAAACATGGATGATCCTAATGTGTGGATTCAGGCATGTGAGCAATGAGCCACCTTGTTCCAACATGTTATGCCCATGGCTATGGAGAATTTGGCAATTGCCCAACACCAAAATACATTGTGTTATGCCACTATATGTGGAGGTGGTTATTGGCCTTATATTCAAAAGTTTGAATGAAGAAATTATGTTTACTTGTAATATACAACATCGACTATTTTGGATGTGACTACAGGACATGTTATTCTACATGTGTGGAAGGTCTTACCTTCTAGAGTGTTGTTGGAAGGCTAAGATGGTTAAACATGGAAAGACCATGTACGCAATTGTGCACCATGTCATCTTTCCAATGTGGATGGTCAAATGGACCCATCCTTAACCATGGTTCCAACTGGCTTAAGATGTATGTTGTGTGGGCAAGCTTCAAGAACTACCACTATGTTGATTTGTGACAAATGTTCTCGAGGTTAGCATATGGGATGTCTCATGCCACCAATGGAAGAAGTGTTAGTTGGCAAATGGTTTTGCCCTCGATGCACCCAACAAACATAGGGTTTTAGGGTCACATAATATAATTAATCTAAAGTTTTCTTCCATGGTAATTCACATTTGGCTGGGATTTGAAGGATTATAGCTAGGTGACTAACGATGGGGCTCACATTTGCACCCAGCTTAATGGTCCTTTTGCCTTCAAACCAAAGTGTTCATCCATGGTGGATTTCCAATAAGTAATTTTATGATGTTATATGGCTTAAGGGAACCTCAATCCTAGATAGGGGGGGTGATTTGGATGTGGTGTACCATTCAAGGTATTTTTATGTTATGTGTTGTGAATGTGGTGACAATGACGGTTATAGGCACCAACATAAGAGCACATGATAGTTGTCAAGTGTGTTAATTTAGCTACTCAGTTAGGTCTTAGTTGATTAGGGATAAATTGGGTTAGTTAAGCTAATTAGTAATCTCGAATGAATTCATGTGTGAACGGGGTTTGAAATATTTGTCATGGGATATAATCCCATCTTGTGTGACCTCAAATCACTTTTGGTGATTTGAGATTTTAGAGCATAGTTTTTGCTTTGCAATTTTCTTTGTTATACAAGTGTTATGGTTTTTTATGTTTTGAGCTTGGATTCTTATGTTGTCACAAGTGAATTAGCCTTTTGGTTTGGATGTGGTGTACCATTCAAGGTATTTTTATGTTATGTGTCGTGAGTGTGGTGACAATGATGGTTATAGGCATCAACATAAGAACACACGATAAGAACCTATTCAAGTAAGTGGCTATTTTGATAACAGAAAATCAACCACAAAATATTGTTTCCTCATCAATAATGATGTTGTATAATGGTATCAAAGCATTGTGTAAGATAATGTATATGGAATTGTCAAAGTTAGGGATAGCCATAGTTTGTTGGATTCACATATTTTGGTGTCATGGGATGGATTTTATAAAAAGGCTAAACCTTTGCATTGCTATCTAAAGGGGATTGATTCCAATGGCAATTTTCCATTTAATTTGAGGCATATTGACAAATCGAATGGCAAAAATCGTTCTACTTGGAAAGCAAGAAAAACCTATCTTTTAAAGAAAGAAAAGTAATGCTCCATAGTGAATGTAGCTCCCACCAAAGTAGGTCCAATTCTTCTCCCTCAACTGGGGAAAGGAAGCATAGGCGATTGGGAGGATAGAGACATGGTTGCATAAACAATTCTTGTAAGTAGTGTCAAAAACATTTGTCTTTGTCACATCACAAGTCCAAACCCAACAAAAGAAAGTTGGGAAGAACTTGAAAGATTATATCAAATGGCAAACACAACAAATAATAGATTTGCAAGAATTGAAAACTTCTTGTTTCTATTGTGTATGAGCACTTGTAATTTTGTCATTAGGTGCATGGGCTTACCAGCACCTTACTCATTACATTGCCATGCACCCAACATATTCCACGACATTAAAGTTTGGGGTGACATATTGAACTACTTTTCAAAAACATATATGTTCCACAAAGAGGTGCAAACAAGATAATAGAAGCTATGATTGCTTGCTTGACCTGATTGGTTAAAAAGAAGTGTGATTGCTTATCATTACAATGTAACAAATTGCAATTGACTATAGAAGATGATGCATTAGAAATCCTTGGTATTTACAATGATATATATAGTCATGTCATATTATATTATTATGTAAAATTGTGAATTATCGTTGTACATGATTATGTCATTAAAAAAAACTTAAGTCTTTTAAAAGGAAAAAAAACAGCAAAAACATTGGTTACAATATTTCATAAGTGTTTTGGAATATTCTATTCATTAGATTTAATCCAAATTGTTCCACATGTTCTGATAATACATTTAAAACATTATCACATAAACATATTAAATATTGGTGACATCAGTACAACTTTTTGACCCAAAAATGTGCAAAACCATGTGTGTATGATCATCATTGGAAAATTTTGTCATATAATGTGATAAAAAAATGACATTATATGTGATGCCAACCTTAATGCCTGTATATCAGTCTCACACACAACCATTAATCTGCAGTTCAGAGCAGTTAATTTCCAAGAAAACATCAAGCTCCTCATGATCCTCATTCTCCTCCCACAGTTTGACCCACAGAAGTCAGTGTTCTGCAGCTGGTTGTAAATAAAGAAAGACAATACCCTTCAAATTCTTACATCTGATAACCATTGACACAGTGAGCCCAGACAAGCTGTGCTGATAATACAACAGAGTGAGTGAGTGCACATTTGTGGACTGAACTTGGCCCGCCACAGGTGTCCAGAGCCATCCACAAGATTTGGTGGACAGATGCAGTGCAATCTCCATGACTTTCAACTGTGTTCCACCATTAAACTCTGAAAATTATCTCCACATCACACCAAGACTTTGCAAGCAGTCATCAATCTTCAGACATGATCCAGACCAGACCAGAAGATCAAAGCCTGCAATTAGATATAATGATTAACAGCGAACCTGTGTTATCATATCATACTTTATGGGCCTCTTATCTGTCCTACCTTGTTAGGGAACTTTGTGGCGACACCAAGACATCCAGATGCATTACACAGTATCTTGATTGCAAGAGCAGTAGGATGATATTCATATTTTTCCCTCAAATCACCAATAGTCATAACAAGAACATGAAACTGTTCTTAAAAGGATGGAGATGATTTGCAGCCCTGGCAGTTATTTTCATGTTCAGCAATCCTAAAGATGTAGGAAACCTTGTGGCAATCACTGCACATCGGCAGGTTCTTAAAGATGCCAGCAGGTGACCAAAGCCCTTTACTATGGTGGCAGAATGCTTCTAGCTTCTGCTTGTCATCCATGTCAAGCAATCCAAAGTCCATTTCAGCTAGTATATACCCTTTCCCTTTCATCCTTCTCATCAGCTTGTCCAATTTCATTTATCTCTCCTTTATATTGGTGTGATCTATCTTCTGCAACAAATAAATGCACTTCATTGTCCACCTCAACCCAGCTGGGCCCTGGATCCTTCATTGCACCTCTATTCTTCATCGATTTCCTCATGTACTGTGCCTTGTCTGGCATGCCAGCTGCAGCATAGATATTTGAAAGCAGCAAATACCATGAACCATTGTCTGGATCTAGGACAAGAAGTTGTTTTGCAGCACATTCTGCTAGTTCTACATTACAATGTATTTTACAGGCACCAAGCAATGCTCCCCAGACTGAGGCATCTGCTTCAAATGGCATTTTTTCAATGAAGTCAGCTGCCTCATCCAATCTGCCTGCTCGACCAAGAAGATCAACCATGCTGCCATAGTGTTGCATAGCTGGTGTAATGCCATAGTCTTGAGTAATAGACCGGAAGTAACAATGGCCTTCTTCCACAAGACCCACATGGCTGCATGCAGTGAGAAGACCAGTGAAAGTGAGAGAGTCAGGCTTCACCCCTTCCTGCTTCATCCATTCAAAAAGCTGAATTGCCTCCTTGCCACGTCCATGCTGTGCATAGCCTACTATCATAACAGTCCATACAACTACATCCCGTTGCAACATTTTGTTGAACACTTGGTCTGCATGCACCAAACTCCCACACTTTGCATACATGTTGACAAGTGCAATCTCTACACCATTGTCTGAGTCAAGTCCTGCTTTTAGGATCTGAGCATGGATGCTCTTACCCTTTTGTAGCGCTGCTAAATTTGCACATGCATCAAGGATACTTATGAAGGTAACTCTATCAGGCTTTACTCCTTCTCTTTGCATCTGTGAGAAGACTTCAATAGCCGCCTTACTGTGGTTTTGTTGAGCATATCCTGAAATCATTGCAGTCCATGAGACCACATTTCGCTGTGGCATGCTGTCAAAAATTTGATGTGTGTCTTCCATACTTCCACATTTGGCATACATGCTGATAAGTGCATTTGCAACAGGAAGATCTGATTCGAGCCCAGCTTCAATGACCTGAGCATGAATTTGCCTCCCAATTTGCAGAGCCCCAGGGCTGGCAATTGCATTCAGGATGCTGAGAAACAAGACCCTGTCAGGCATTACACCTTCTTGTTTCATTTGCGCAAACAATTCAAGTGCTTTTGCACCATACCCTTCTCGTGCATATGCTCTGATCATTGCAGTCCAGGAGAATGTGTTTCTTATTGGCATTTTGTCAAACACTTTCTTTGCATCCACTACACTCCCACACTTGGCATACATGCTGACAAGAGCAGTTCCTACACGGATGTCTGACTCAAATCCAGCCTCACTGCAACAGGCATGGATTTGCTTCCCTTGTTCAAGAGCTGCAGGACTGCAACATGCACCAAGAATGCTAGTCATTGTGAATTTGGTTGGCACTATCCCTGCTGTTTGCATTTCATCAAACAGTGAAAAGGCATCTTCATGCAGGTTCTGTCGGGAGTATCCTGCAATCATTGCATTCCAGGAAACAACATCTCGTTTCTGCATCCCATCAAAAACTCCCCGCGCATCCTCCACACTACCACACTTAGCATACATGTCAATAAGCGCATTACCCACCCAGGTATCTGATGCAAGCCCGGCTTTGATACTCAAGGCATGGACATGCTTGCCCTTCTCCAGAGCTCTAAACCTTGCACATCCATTCACAAGGCTCATGAAAGTATACCTGCTGGGCAACACCTTCTCTCTTTGCATCTGAAGGAGCACTGTGAGCGCATCTTCAAAATGACCTTGCTCTGCAAACCCTCTGATCATTGCATTCCAAGTATCTATATTCCGCCGATGCATTTCATCAAACAATTTGCAAGCATCTGGAAGACTACCGCACTGTGTATACATGTTCAGAAGATTGTTCCCAAGAAAGATATCCAAATGCCATTTTCTCTTCAGAAGATGAGCATGGATTTGCTTACCCTGTGCAAGTGCCTTCATCTTGGTACATGCTTGTAAAACAGAAGCATAAGCCTGGCTGTCTACTCGAACAACTCGATTGTTCAAGAGCAACTCCACTGCTTCTTGCCATCTTCCTTTCTCACACAATGTCTTCACATCCCAGCATGCCTCCTCCTCCCCTCCTGTTCCATTTCTTCCATAGAAATCCCTTCCCTTGAATGCAACAGTAATGGTAGATGCAACATGCCCATTGTTCTTACATCCAGAAGCTTGTCCAAGGTAGTAGAGCTTTTCCCATGTTTCATCTCTGAGCTGCTTTCCAGGCCTCCTGCACTTGCAAAACCCATTCACTGTCTATTGAAATTGCACATGAAACAAACCAATTGCGTAAAGCACATGTCAAGAATGTCATTGCAGCAACTGAAAGCACAAGAAAGAAGATGAAGAAGAACATGCTGCTGTCCTGCATACAATTCTGCTGTTTTCACTTTTGTTTCTACAGTGACTATGACGTCCTCCACCGCTAAGGATTCTGGGGGCAACGCTGCTTGCGTTATGAACTGGCATTTCCAGAGAAGGAAAGAGGGAGGGGCTAGGCTTACCAAAGATGCGCTCTGCGGAAAAGAACACACTGTTGCTGCTGTATTGGCGATGAAAGTGTGCTGCAACAACAACAACAAAAAGACATGGCAGAATACCCGATGCCATCCATGGGAGGGTTCCAAAACTACAACCAGCAACAGCAAGCAGTGAATCTTCTCTCCTCCTGAGTCGCCTCCGTCTCTTCTGCCATCCCAATAATCCTGTATCTGAATCTGAAAAGCGTTATGCCGTTTACCGCAATCAATCTTCAGAAAAAGCACTGCCAGAAAGATTTTTCTTTCTTCCTTTTTGTCTCTGTTGAAGCTCTCTCACGTAATAGCCACACAAGCACGACACAGAGCTGTGCCTCAATCTCCACAGCTATGGCGATGAAGCTCTAAACCCTAACCCCCTAAAACCCTAATTCCTTGCACAGATAATACTGGGGCAAGCTGCAGGATCGCTGTCCATCGGATCGAGGAGATTTCCACAAACATCTACAATTTAATAACTCCAACTGGCAGCTACAACAATGCCAAAGCAGTCGCAGACTCTGATCTATACTACCTTCCAAGGGCTTGCGTTTCACGCAGGGAAAGATATGTTTCTGCTGGGTTTAACACAAAGCCTAGCACTAATAACAGCTCAATCAAGACAGAAAACATGCACCTTTAGTTTCATTTTATCCCTTTAGGGATGATGGTAGGTGATGCAACTTAAACCCCCCATGCTTCATGGAATTTGCGAAGTGGTAATCTCAGCACTCATACTTCACTGGACATACGAAGCTCTAAAAGGGTGCTTGCGCTTTGGCATGTATGTGCAAGCAAGTTGTTTGCATGAAAGAGTCACATGTTGCTGCTTCACTGCTAAATCAAGTCTTCATTTTTTAAGTACCACATTCTGCAACTCTGTATTAACTGCCGGTAAATCGTTTCCAAGTTGATGCCACCTACACATATGCACACTGGACATGCTGTTAGATTGACTCTGTAGCTTCTTTACCACCACAATGTGTATCTGTTGGTCTGTTCTAGATACACATTCAATATTGAAATCACTGAGATCTTTCAGTAGTACTGAAGCCTGAACCTGATTGTACAGACCGTCAAACATATGCAGAACATCTCCAGAGACGAAAGGGGTTTGGTTTCTTACCCTGAACTTGCAGTTATGCTAGCTCACAAATTCCTGTGTCTCTGAATGCTTCTATGGTGTTGAGCCAAATGGTGACACAGCAAGAATTAGGAGGATTGGTGGATATTGCACAGAGTGTATCCTGAAGCTCTCATCACTTTCCAAAGAATTGACAAACACATAGTATAATCTGATACTTTTGATGTATGAGACATACGCAGTGAATGCAACAGATGGAAATTGTAAGATTTTGAGAGATGGGCTTTCAGACACTGAGTATGATATGGGGCTGGGTTTCTTCATTGACAGATCTTCCGTATGCAAAGCAGGCATCTGTGGAGCTTGAATCACCATAGTGGCTATGCCGTTCACACCATTAAGGTACTAACTTGATTCCCTTCCTGTCAATTGTGCTCCACAATGTGTGTTCCATTGACCAATGGTGATCTGCTATACATCTGCATCCTCATTTTGTTTTGTGTATAACTCAAAATCTCCAGAGCCTGAGGCAAGCTAAACTAATTCTAGCCAAACAATTCATCACTGACTTCACGACCCTTGAAGGTCTGACTCTCTGGCAAGCATGTGGAATGTTCTTCCTTGTTGAACCACAACACCTTCTCCTCAAAGCTTCTACTCTCTTGATGCTTCTCTTGAAATCCTCACTAATCTAATCAATGGGTCATAGTATCTAGATGTTTCAATCTAGAGTGACTATAAATGAGTTGTTATAACAGAGATTGAGAAGGGATCTCCCATGTTAAACTATAGGTTTTAAGAACAGTCTAGCTGCAGGATCCTATGTAAGGTATGGGATTAGAGAGGCAACAGAGAGTGGAGTAAAAATCCATTAAAATAGAAGATGTTGACAACCAGAATGTATGCCATCTTTTTATTCCTAATGCAGTATCCATCATCTAAAGTGCATGAAGAAAGACCATTGCAAAATAGCTTGAAACCCATCTCAACATGAGGAGGATCCAAAAGTGTGACTTGTTATGCAAACCAATTCAAGACATGATAAGCTGATGCAAATTGAGATCAACATTGAAGGCAATGAAAAGGATTATATTTTGAGGGACATCAAGGTCTTGTGGCTGCGAGGTGACCTAGCACCCACCTATTCACCATCCATTGGATCCCCTATTATGACTTAATTGCGGAGCATCCACAACTAAGTTATCAAGGTTCCACATTGGTAACCTATTCTATGTAGCAATCTTGCTTCCAATTGGCACAACCTAGGTACCAACCCCGATGAGATTTGGTAAGTATGTAGATACATGTAGATGGTGAATATATAGCTAATTATTGGGGTTACCTATGGCATAGCAATACAACAACAAGGGGTGTGTCACATTGTGGCCTTGCCATTTACATTAAAAAGTATCTTAAGGCAAGAGAAGAATTATGGAAACTCAAATATTTCACCATGCAAAAATATAATCTTCAAAAAATCCTCTAAAAGAAATCAGACTCCTTCAAGATATCACGACTCAGTAACTTATCTCAAGTTTCAACACAAGCCAAAATATCATCTTCATATAAAAATAGACCTAATTACCTAGGGGCCAAAATGCCTTGAACTACTATACTCTATAATGAATCTAAACACAATATCCTTGCCTTAGGAGGCAAGGCCAAAAAGTGTGTTGTGTCCACATGCCATTCAAAACAGTGCATTGATGGGTGTTGGTTCACTCTAATAACCATGTGGCCATTTATCAATATCAATTACACAAAACATTGTTAAGAACAAGTACAAATTTTTCATTTTGTGTTCTTTCAACTCTCATATTCTGTATCTTAATGCTTAAGGTGCCTTATGGTATCTCTTTATCTCTTCCTAATGTTATTTGGCTAACTACCATTTTCTTGCATTGTGTGCTTGCGATGGAAAGATCTTATTCTTGAATGATCCTCTAGATGATATGGTAATGGAGCATGTGCTTCACAAGATATTGCAATTTGTATTTTAAAAATTGGAAAAAGAATCAATTAGATATTTCTATGGTTAAAACAAGGAGTAAATTAGTGGATTTCCATGCTTTGAAGATGGTGAATGCAAATTAGAAAAACATTTTTGATATTATGGAGGAATGGGATATGTAGTGTTGATAGTATGGAGAATTGCATCTATGTTTTGTTCATGAAAATAACTTGTACAGCAAAAGAGGTCTAAACATTATGGTCATACACATGTGGGTTCATGTTTTCCACTTAGTTACTTAGTTTGCAAAGAAGTTAGGAATCATGTGATGTTAATGTCTATTTTGAAAATCAATAACTTTCTCATTTGAAATATGTTGTGTTTAGGCCTTTTTTAGATTTGGGTGGTAGGTTAAATGTAATCCTCATCTAAAAGTCAAGACATTAGTCATGTTGATGTGAGTCCAGTCATTTTTCAAACTCACATTGGCATGAGTTCTTTTTCATGTTCAAGAGGTAGGTAATTGTAAGCCTACTTGAGTTAGGAGGTTGGAGTAACACTGGCATGAGTCCATTTCCATTCTTGATAAAGAATACTCACATTAGTGTGAGTCTCCTTGTACGTTTGTGAAGTGGTTAAATTGTTGATCATCTTTGAGTAGCGGTTGAAATTCATGCGAACTGGAATCTCTTATTCTTTTTTGATAAAAAGGATTCTTGTCAATGTGAATCCTTTCCATTGTTCAAAACACAAGTAAAATTAAGAAGGTTGCATTCATGCCAACTTGAATCCCAATTTTTTTCAATAAATATTAATGCCAATGTGAATCCCATCTTGTGCTTGCAGATAGGTAAACTATTAACCATACTTGAATCAACAAGTTGGTCACACTAACATTAAATTTGTTTCCTTATTTGATAAATAAAACTCACATCAACATGAATCCCTTTCATATTTGGATGATAGATGAATTGTTAGCCTTGAAACCATTTTTTCACATGATGTGAATTTTAAAAAAATAGTCCCATTCCCCTCTTGATACCAATGACATGTTAGCCCCTTTCTTTTTAAATTTGGGGAAGAATCATGTTTGTATGAAAACCTGCCTTTTCTTATCATAGATGGTTAAAATCAACGTGAATTTGGTTGCAAATTGTGTAATCCAATAATATAAATGTCTAAAAAAAACAAGATAAAAAATATTCATGTTGACATATTTGATTTTTTAAAAATGATTTGGTGTGAATCTTCCCAAACAAAACAATTAATAAGAGTTACACTGTCATGATCATAGGAGTCACATTGCCATGAGCCCCTAACAATATGTGTTTTTTTTCAACTTATGATCATTTTAAACACTTGTGATCTTCAATATGTTCCAATTGTTACAAATATGTGTCATCCAAGGAAAATTGATGATAATTGGATGAAGCCAATCTTATGTGTAAGTACATAAATTGCTTAATAAAACATTATATATTTTTAACAATATACAAATTTAACATATAATTACATGAATATCACATAACTTTAAGAAGAACAAGAAAATTTAAAACATTAAATACCTAGAATATTAACGGAAAAAATCATACAATTTGTAATATTATTCAAATCATTAAAGTTCCATTTTTGCCATTAATGGGTTTTCATCGTGTTCATCAAGTTCACCATCTTCATTTAATGGTTGTAAAGTTTGAGTTTTGGATCAACTTCTTAATACTTCTAAAATGAGCCCACTTGGACCACCACTTTAACATTCTCTCCACCATCTTTTATGGCAATATTCTTAAAAAGTTTATCAATTATTTCAAAAGTCTTGTTTGTATAAATCTCTAGAATTTTTTGAATATGAACTTAGTCAAGTTATGAATATAGTTTTTCCTTTCCTTACATGTATTAGATCTTTCACAAAAAATGAACATGCCTATCCAAATAAGGAAAATGAGTAATATATATATATATGAACTTGTGGCCTTTCTAAAGTATAAACAAGGTTTAAACAATTACACAATTTCATAATCTAAGATGTTAGATTAACTTATGGGTATGGGGATGATAATTAAATAACCATATTTTACCCTTTTTACCATTTGGGTAGAAACCCTTTTTTCAAATTTTTTGTAAAGGTTTTTTTACCTATTTTTTTGGTCTAAATCTTACTTTTAAAAAGAAGTTTTTTGAACAAATCTAACTTTTTGTTGTTTTTTTTTTTTTTTTTTTTCTTTTTTTTTTTTTTTTTTTTTTGCCTTTCCTACTTTTGTATGTTTCTTGTTTTTTTATTTAAATACATTTTCTTTTGTACATTATTTATTGTAGGACATTAGTTTTCTATTTGTTGCTGGAACCCAATTTTGTGTAAACAAGGTTTCCAATTTTTCATGTTTGGGAATCTTATCCCCACAATATAGTTTTGGAGTTTCACCTTTTATGTCTTAAGATTTTGAAGCATGTAAAACATGAAGTTGTTAATTTGATGCCAAAATTTGTTATGCATTTTGTTTTTATGATTTGAGATTGGATCCTTACAATTTTTTATAGACTATTTTTTAAACATGAAATATTCCATTCATGCAATAACATAATTAAATGGTTTAGAAAAAGACCTAAAAACAAAGGACCTTGTGATTCCTTATCATTGTCATCATCATTAGGGTGTTTTCAAATGATTTAAAAGCCCAAAAAAAACTCTAAAAGCAATAATATGTCTACAACATTATTTGCAGTTTATTTTTTATAACCACAATTTTGAAGTGTTGTTTGGCATGGTATAATTTGGAATGAAATTATCATTGAGAATTTATGTTATTTTTAATAGGCAACTTTGGCAAATTCTTAAAATTTAAAAGATTTCACAAAATATCAAGGAAGACTAATCATTTTCATTACAAAGAATTGATGATTTATTATCATTGTACAAATTATAAGCATAAATGTTTTGCACAATTGACTATATAAAATATATATATATATTTAGTTTTTTGTTGTTTTCTTTTATGGATAATGCAAAATTATATCATCATTTTACACAAATTGCATGTTATTTTTATTTAGATTATAACCATGTTTTGAAATTTGGTTATACTTATGGATTGAGAGGTATGATTAAAAAATTATTATTATTATTTTTAAAAAATTATTATGCTGAATCTATGTTTGTTTGCAATTACCTCAAAAGGTAGTAAAATTGATTTAAAAGATTAAATTTTATGTCCTATCAAGGTAGTATTTTGTGATCTTGAAATTGACGATGATGTTATGTTTTGAATCTTGGAATTTTAGACTATGAAATTGTGTAGTTGTTGTTTTAAACCAACAATAATGTTTTAAATAAAAGTAAACCCACTTTTAATCATGGACTTTCGAAGTCAAAAAATGTGAACCTATTGGTTAATTGGGATGGTAGAAAATTGAATGGTCATATTGAATCTTATTCCAATTTATTTGTAGGGACTCAATATGTGGTGTAACATGAAATAATCAACCTTTATGTGAAATTACTTTTTCAAAAATTGTGGCCAAATTTTGACTATGGACTTTGAATGGTTAAAATTGAATCATATTGCATAAGTCCTTAGAGTGGTTGTTTTTTTTTAAAAATAATTCAAAGTTGCATATTGTTGGAATCTACATTTTGCAAGTCTTTATTTTAGCTCTAATTAATATGGATTTTTTTTTTGATACTTGGACTTTGCTAGCATTCAACCAATGATTTGAAATTGTTTTAAAATTTTAACATTGTAAAATGGGTTTACATAATTTTATTTTTTTTCAAAAAATGCATCACCATATAGTGCATTTACCATGCAAAAAGAAACCAATTTCTAGAAACCCTAGTGTCACAAACCATACATTTTAAAAACAAAGTAAAAATTGTGTGAAAGATAAATTGAAAATGTGTTTTTCTTGTTCATAATCATTCTTAAAACATATAAATAGAACTCCTAGATCATATGTAGAAAATTTATATGTAAAGTAGTATGTATGATTACATTACAATATAAAATACGTGTTTTGGTTTCCCAATATTTCCTAAACAAAAGGAAAACAATATTATGTATTTGCAAATTTTGCAATGCCTACAACTTGCAAAGTGTTATGCCCAAATATTAAAGAAATCGTGGTACTCAAATATGTTTTGTAGTTGGGTGTGGCATGGCTTTCTATACTTTTATGTAAATTTGTTTGAAAAAGTATTTTGGGTCCATGGCAAGGGTATTCAATGTTGTGTTCATTTGTATTTTTAAATTATGGATTGTTCCAATTGGCTTGGAACATTTCTTCTTTTTTTGTTTTGAACATAATAAATGTGAATCATACCACAATTATAAGTGGGTGTCTCTTCATAGGGCATTATGTCAATTCTTTCCATATGGTGCCATACATGATTAAGTTGTAAAAGGTTGTGTGGATGTCACACACCATATTGGATCAGTTTTCTAACATGTACTTTCTCATGGTGCAAAGTTTGTAGTCACAAATGGGCCTTTTGTAATTGTCTTACAATAGTTGACCTATCCTTATTTCTATTGATTAACTTCTTACATTAACAAAGTATTTAAAGTTTATAAGAATCATAAATGAGTTCATAATAATATTTGTATAAGTAGATTAAAACAAATCTTTAATTGCATTACACCAAAACATGGTGTTAATGATTTGGATGTAGTTGTATGTGACATATAAAATGTTTGGTCAATCACTTGTAATTATTATGACTATATGACTATAGTTGTTTTAAGGTGATCAAACTTGTTTGACATATCTAATTGACCTTATTTGACCAATTCTAACAATTTAAAACATTAAAATAATTTTAAAAATTATAATTAAGTTTTTTCAAATAAATTTATGAAGGAAATGAAATGGAAGGTATATGTAAGCTAATTAGGTAGGGTAAATAATTATGTTATGTAGGTACTTTGATTAAGTAGGCTAGGTAATTAAGCTAGGTAGGTTTGTTAGCTAGTTAATTTATGTAAATATGTTGAGTAAGTAAATAACCTAGCTAATTAAATAGGATAAATAAATAAGTAGGTAGGTAAAATTAGGGTGGGGTACATAGGCTACATAAATAAGCTAGGCTAAACAAGCCTACCTAGGTAAGTTTTTTAAAATGTTTATAATCATTGCATGACAAAACTTATCACTTATGAACATGTGGTTAAAGATTTGTTCTTTCAACATGAAGGTGAAGGATTCAAATCTTCACACTTGTAACCTACATGTTTAATTAACCTCGGTTGTCTAGGTTATAATTTTGAGTTTAGTTAGTTAGTTAGTTTAACTTAAAAGCTTAGCCTATGTTTTTAGACTACTTAACCTAAGTTCGACTTTTAAACTTCTTAAATTTGAATACCTTATTTTTTTTGGGGTAACCTAAATGTTAATAAAACAATCTCTTAATTTAATTAATTTAGTGGGCATCCTAGTAATTTTATAATTACTAATGGTAGTTGTGAAAAAAATTTGCACACCTTCAACTTGAAACATGCAACTCATAAAATTTGTTCAAGGGCAGAACTTCCATGTAATTGTGTTCTAACAAATTAAAATGTGGTTCAATGACATGTAATGAATCACATGAAGGAACCTATTGGGTTGTGTGTCCACTTATTTATTATTAAACATATTGAAATAATCATAATTTACCATGGCAAAGGATGAACAAATATTGTGTTAATGTCTAATTGGAAGTTCACCATTTGTTGATATTTGGCCCCCTCGCTCAAATCATTGTAATAATTCCCTTGTACTATCTAAATCCACCGTCAGAATTAAAGTTTAATGAATCTATTGGAACTAGGGTGTTGAGGTTTTCATATAATTCTATTGTAAAAACCCACATCCCCGCTTACTATGCCTACTTTAATTTTCAAAATAAAAGCATCAAACTTCTTTTGAATGCAAGTATTAAGTTTGTGATTTCGGGCTATTCTTTTTTTTTTGTTGGCACATGTGAAAATCCAATCATGGCGGATGATGCCATCACGTTTTCAAATCCTTTCCTCACGCCAATGCAAGATGAAGAGCTTGAAAAAACATTTATCAACGTGAATGTTTTTTAACGGCCGCACAAATAACCAATTGGAAAGGTGGTGCACACCCAAGTGGTTCAATTTGTATGGGATTGTCGAATGTCATTAACTTTCATGTTTTTACCATCTACTTAAAATTAATTCATGTTTTCAAAATAAGGCCTAAAAGGTTCGATGAATGTCAATGTGAGAATGATGACATTCGTCTTTTATTGTAGATTTGGGTCCCTAGCAATGGACATTACCATTAGTTGAAAGGGCTAATCAACCCACTATCGATGGAACACATGGTAGAATACCTTATTTGCACCATTCGATGACTATCAAGTTTCTACTACTATGAACATCTACTAGGCTAGTGTAATAGGGTCTAATTTTTTTTAAGGTACCAAAATTTTGTCATGATGTCACCTTTTTTGTATTCCTTTACATAATCTTATTTGATTATGTAGATACGCAAAATGGCTAAAATTGATGGAATTTAAAATTGTAGTGGTCTAAGATATGGTACTTACAAAATATTTGACACATTTTGACTCATTAATATTGATGGGGATGAAAATATAGAACAAAAAAAACTCCATTAACAACTAAGTCATTTTTTGTCTATAGTGGTACTAAAAAAAAAAAAAGGTATTTTCAACTGGTCTCTACGACTAAATTTTAATCACAAGCAAAATTTGTAACTAAAATATTTTTAGATGCTTTAGATAAATCACATGTGATATTAGTTGCAAATGACAAAAGGTATTGGATGAAAGAAAAATTCAACAAATACAAGTTCATCCTATAACTCCATTGTATATGCATTGTCACATGCAACTAAGATGTAACTATTTTGGTCATAATTGAAGGCAAATGATGTGCTGCCACATGTTCCAATATATTATTATTATTATTATTATGAAATAATTGAAAACGTTCAATTAAAATTTTTGGATGATCTTATATTATGACACGTGGCCCAATGTAAATATGCCATGTGAATTTTTTTAAATGAATTTAATAAAAAATATTGATATTAGGTTGGTAGGTATTTAGGTATGTACATAAGTAGGTGTTTACAACTTTAGGCTACATACCTACCTACTTATTTAGGTAAAAAGGTAAGTAGGTACGTCCTACTTTCCTTAGTTAAATACTTATTTCATATAGATAGGTATTTAAATAAGTAAATACATCGATCAACCTAAGTGGGTAATTCAAATTAGGAACTTACTTAGCTAAGTATATAAGTAGGTTAGAGAGGTAAATACTTTAAAATTGTGCATAATTTGTTTTGGGTTTAAAAAATATATTGGCTCATATCATGTGCACAAATTTGTTAATGTGAAATTGGATGACCACACCTCTTATTTATATAATGTTCAAAATAAAAATGGAGAATAAACAATATGGGATAAATTTTCAAATTGCAACTTCTTCACAAACTAAATTATAACTCTAAAAACTTTCTTCATGTTTTTTTTTAAAAAAAATTAAATTTAGATTTCTATATAATTCAAGTACATGGTTCACTAAATAATTAAATAATCATTTAACTAATAATGATTAAATTTACATATATTTAAAGTATAAACTATACACTACAAATATTAAGTATTCATTATTAATTATTTAAATAAATAATAACTTAAGATTTAACAAACTAGCTATCTAGTTATTCACAAGGTGTCAATACATAACTCATAGATAATTAAATAACTAAAATATTTTATTACTTTTAAAAATCAGGTCGAATTACATATAGTATAATTAATTTTAAAATAGATAATTATTATTATTCAAAAATTAAATATTATAAATATTTATTTTCAAATTTTAAATAATGAACTAAAAATTGATATTATAACAAAAAAAAGTTAATATTAAAATAATTACATTACTTACTATATAATTACATTTATTTTTGTAAAAAAAGTTATAGGTCAAGTTTTTTTTTTCTATTCGTAATTATTAACTATAAATACAATAATTTTCTAAACATAACATTAATTTTTATAATTAATGTAAATTACTATAAAAATATTCATCATAGATGATTAATTACATAATTTATAATTTAAAACTAAAATAGTGTATAATAATTCCTGGAATTAAAATCATTATATATATACACGTTATAATTTTTCCAAAATTTGATCAAATTTAAAGTTATAAATTACAAATTGTGAATAACTATGTTCAATTAAAAAATAATATGCACATACTAATTAAATCTTATCTGAAGTAATTACAATGATTTTGAATTAATGTAACATTAATTGTAGTAATTAAATATTTAAATGTAAGAATATAAATTTAAAAATATAAAAATGTAGGTTATAAAAATAATTATTTAACATAACTTATAATTAATAAAAATAATCATTTATAACTATTAATAAAAATGATTTATTATGGATAACACTAGTAGAAAAAACCTTTAAAACTCCATCAATAATTTTTTGAATTGAATATAAATTTGAGATTCCAAAATAATAATTCAGAATTCAAATATCAATTTTTAACGTAAATTTTTTTTTTGAATTTAAATAACAATATACATACATATGCATATTTAATGTACACACACACACACACACATATATATATATCATAAATATAATTTTAATACATACATAAAAATAAACCCTTATGTCAAAATACCTTTAGGATGAAACTAATTTGGTGACTATTACAACTAATGGGACATATCAACTCATTAATGGATGAAAATAAACCTAAAATCCATCCAACCAATAAAATGAAAATTTCAATAGTTACATCGTAATTGTGAGAATGACCAAAATAGTTAAAATTTGGTCTTGTAGTTACAAATATTCCCAAATCTAGTTGTAAACAATTATAAATCGCATGTAGTTACAAACGGAATGGTTACATTTTGGCTAATTTTTACTAGTGTACATCTTAAAGAGTTTGGACCTAATAAGCATACTATTTTTGTCATCATATCTTTTATAAAATTTCTCAATAACATATGGAATTTTCTTACACGTTTACTAATTAATTCCTATGTTCACTTGTTGAACATTTGTTATACTTCTAACCTTTCCTAAATCAAATTTTTTTTTGTGTTCAACTATATTAGTAAACTTGGCTTTTCAAATGTTTCCCTTATAAGTGATCACAATCCAAAACTACATCTGCAATTTATGTAATACTGAAAATGATTTTAATGAGTAATATTTGAATATTAATCTACATCTAATTATGTTAATAGGGCTATTTAACATCTAATATTTGAATAATTAACCCCAATTTACTTAATAAGTTTGAAATGACTCAAAAAGTTTAATTAATTATAATTTTAAAAATGTTATTATTACATATTCTAAGGGTTACTTATTAGATTAAAAACCAAATATGAGGCCCAGAAAAAAGATACTATTGAAGTAGGGCTCATAATAGTCTTGAATTTATTATCTCCTATTTACTAAGAAATGAAATACATGTCTAATAATTGGTCTTTGAGGATAGGATGATGGGCATTAGTTTACTTTTAATTAAGGATTTGTGAAAAAGATTTGAATAAAACCCTATTCTGTTCAAAAAAAAAGTTACATTCAAGTTTAATCATTAATGAATGGTGGGGAACCTTGTTGGTTTTCATTTCTTCTTGTGGTACTATTGGGAATGGTAGAAAACTTTGTGAAGAAAGATGTATTCAAATAATTGGAAATGATTTTAAAATCAACAATTTAAATATAAATTTCATTAACAACTTATTATCCAATATAATGGATTACAAGATAATGTCAAAAACATATTTTTAGAATTTTTTTTGTTTTCATTTTTATTTCCACATGGGTAATGTTGACAAAATATCAATTCATGAATATTTAATTTTTCACATGAGTTCATTATTTTCATTGTTTACATTATATAAACCATATTTTTTAATTATGTATGATTTTTGACAATCAATTCAATTGATTAAAAAACCTTGAATATTTAATTTTTAAAACACATAAAATAGCAAAATGAAAGTTTTGAAATATGATTGATGTACAAATATTTTAATATATAATGAAACATGAACTTCCATCACCAATTCAAAGTTATTTTAAGTGAAATAAATCACAATTACAAAATTTATAGTATATGGTAAAAGAATTTGGAATGCTTCATTGTTTTCTAACTTTAAGTGCAAATGAAATGATATCATCAAAGTGTCACAAATTATGATATAAAACATATTATCAAACAAATATATACAAAATTTTCATGAAAAGATTGTTTTGTAAAATGTGCAACATTGTTTCATACCCATGTTGGTATGTTTATGCATAATCACATATTTATAAATTTAAAAAATCATACATTTAATTATGAACAATTTCAAATATTTGAATTTTTATTTTTAAAAATGTATTAGAAAGAACACTTGGCAGTGGCAAAACTTTTTTATATCTAATATTTTATGCACTATCTTCAAATGTAAAAAAAATGTACTTTTAGTTACAATGAATAATTTTACAACAATCTCAACATGTTTGTATTACACATGTACACAACTTAATGCATGATTATTTTGTTATTTTATCACAACCAAGTGATATATTACAAACATTAAAACATGCACATGTTATTATCATTGATGAAATATCAATAATGATTACTATTATGTTACATGCAATAAAATAATGTTTAAAACAAACTCATAGTAAATCAAAATCATCCGTAAATATGTTATTATTATTAATAGGAGATTTTACATAATTACCTTTTATATGTAATTTTTATTAAAAAAAAGATGAAATGTACTATAATTTTTTTCAAATTTCAATGGCTACATATTGGTCAATAAAAATTTATTGGAATGAATAAACCTATATGAAAATGTTATAGATCGATTTTTTTACAATACCTAAGTGCGATATGTATTAAACAACCTACACAAATTGAAATAAATGATGCACTTTCATGTTAATAAATATATATAACACAATATCAAACCCAACCTAACATATTGTTGGCATCCTAAATCAAGCTCAATGGAAAAATCCTAGTAAGATTTTCATTTACAAATTAATAAGTTTGAACTCAAAACTTTTTTGACATCCAAGGGTTTCAAACAAGGATTATATCACTAAGTCATCACCTTTAGGTTCATGTTGTTATGTTTCAAATGATCAAATGTAATCCCATGATGATTTTAACACTATGATTTTACATTCACATAAAAAAAATGTTGGTAAATATAATGATTTTTAATAGATAAATTATTTCAAGGTCATGAAATGTTTTATGTAATAATGGGAACTAATGTTTTGAATATTCAAATGTAAGAAATTGATTAAATGATTTAAAATTCAATCATTTTAATGTGTTGTTATTAAAACAAAAATGATGATTACAAAAAATATTAATATTTTCAAAGGTGTTATAAATCATGAACTATTGATGTAATCACATCTTTTACATTTAACAATGAAAAAATGGTAACAAATAGTACAATAAAAGTTATAAAACAAAAAAATATGTATAATAATAAACAAATGGACATTACAACATAAATATAATTATGAAACATATAATTATAAATTATCATTTCTAATTATATTACCATATGTTATTATTGATCACAAAGTAGAAAATGTAACAATTACATCAAAAGTTTTCATGCATATTAAACAATCATTTAATCTAGGCTTAACATATGTTATGTTATGAAACGTTACAAATCATACAAAATTCAATGATTCAAATCACTTTGACTCCATCAAATTTTTAATTTATATAGGTGCAAACAAGTTAAAATAAATGGTTCATTGCTCTGTGTCAAAACAATTACAAATGGTCATGAAAACATTTTAATGTATTGAAAGTAGAAAATTTTATTTTGTACAATAATTAACATGATTATAATATTTCATTTTATATTTAAAATGTTGAAAATCCTCATTTTGAAAGTAGAATGAAATTATATATATATATATATATACACTTGCACAAAATGTTCCATCTTAAAAAATGGGTTACATGTAGATGAAATATTGAATTTTTAAAATTTCAAGTTAATGCGGCCCTAAGAGATATTTATGTATTGCCAAATTATGTAGGTTACGATCATAATATATCAAATTGTTAATATGAAGTCTAAGGTTTGGCAACTATCTTCAAGCTGTTCTGAATATGTTTCTGTAGCTCTTGTGTGTCATCCAAATGCAACAGCACCTTGACCCTCCGACGAGTAGACAAGAAGACCTCCATCTCCTGCTGTAATCTGTGGAGTCTAAATTTGAAAGTGCAAATCCCCCAACAACATTATTTCACCAGACCTTCTAAAGAAAGCATCCATGGACTAGTGCAGAATGCATACTTTCATCATACTGACCTTTCTCTAGCTGCATACAATTAATCAAACTCCAAGTTGTCAGACTTGGCAAATGGGACGGACCAAACGTACAGGATCATCCGACCGAGCAATCTGCTAAATCATCCATAAATGAAATAATACACAAAGTTGGAGAGAGATTTTTTAACTGCAAGTCACCTATGTTTCTACAACAAAGTGTGCTCAAGCACTTTCTCGTCATTCTCACCAAAATTTGAGAAGATAGCAATCTAGTGTTTTGCCCGATCCGCAATTGGCAAGTCTACTTCAAATAGCTCCTCTGTGAAAAAATTAAGATTTCCATCCTTGTGGTCTGTAAAGCAGAGTGAGGTTAGAACACAATGTCTTCGTCCAACACTTGAGAATTGAGACAAAATATGCCTGGGCATTCACATGTCCACAGTGACTTTTTTTTCCACGGATTGCAATGGGATTTGTGAAGTCCCTGTGGTCAATCATATTGACATCTTAGCGCATTGCCAACAAGCTTTTGAAGCAGACAAAATGGAACTCCATGACCTTGCCAAGCTCCAATTGCCAGTCTAGACAATGTGCCACAACCTGAACCCCCGATTCTTCCCCCCTCTTCAAACAAATAGGAGAGTTCAGCACAAGCAGGCGGATTGTCTATTGCAGGAATCTCCAAGTTGTCGATCAAAGTGCCATGTGGAAGCATTCACACAGCTCTTTAAAAACATACATCATGCTGGAAAATTGAGCATTGTACCTCAAGCAGAAGTGGATCCCCAATTCTACCCAGAAGAAAACCAACAATGTTCCTCACATAACAACGAGGCCAGGCAAGTCTGAGCAATCCATTTGCATTACATAGCAAGATTTGTCCTGAATATAGCTGCCTCCCTTGTGACTGTGGTCTGTACCTGCCTGAAGTATATTTAGAGGTCATAGTACCAAGCATGGTTTTTAGCTCCGCCAAAAGTTGGCATTTTGAAGCGTGAAATGCTCACTGAGTCATTTCATAGCTATGGGTGCTGGTTCAGAACCTTCCTGCAGTCTTTTCTACTACGAAATATGTCGCTAGTTTAGAACCTACCTGCGGTCCTTTGCACCAGGGACCACGTTGCGAATAAACACCTATTCGAAGAATTCATCACTGCATCCAGCTTCGTCATAAACATCTATGGTGCCACCACGATAAGTCAAGCGCAAAGCACCTTCAAGCGGGCAGATTTTTCCTTTCCCTCGCCTTCTAGTGCAATTTTTTCTTCTCATAGATTCATTCAAAGCTTCGTTGATTCGAGACAGATCAGTTTGTCGAGCCACATAATGGGTCAACGTCTGCTTCCGAAAGTACAACGCACAACCCAGTTGACGTCTTCGGTCTCGGATGGGCATGGTGCAATGTTGAAGCCACGCAGATCAGAACAAGATGATAGTCCCATGTCGGGGTTTGAAAAACATTTCGTGCGTAGGAAATGCAAATTCCCCTCCGGATTCCGCTTCTCCTGTTCAAGTTCCAAACATGTTCACAATTGTGGTGTTAAGATGGAGTCCGGCAAATTCTTTTTTTTTTTTTCAAAAAATTCGAAGTGTTCAGAACAGACAAATGTGGCAAAACACACTTACCTTCTAAAGACCAGGAAATCACGGAATTGGACAGGTCCCTGTCCGTGTGCGGCTTCGAATGGTAGTTCTCCGTGACTGCCATTGCTGTAAAACAAGTTCTCCCGATCCGAGAAGTGCCGAAGGGCAACTATTCGGGGAAGAAACCGTCCAACTCTCGAAGCCAGGACGTCAGCTGGGGACGCAGATTCTTCTCCACGAACTCAGTGGCCCAAGCATCTGCGGAGCGCTCCAATTCTTCTTGCGACCAAGTTTCCTTGTTTTTAACATTTTTTGCAGGGTGCCGGTACCTGAAGAAAAGAAAACCAGACATCATGAGAAAAGAGGTTATTTAAATTATAGCATCCATACGCTGAGTTGGGCAATGGAAGGGTGCAGACCTATCCACGGTAAGATCGCCATGGCAAAATTTATGCCCGAACAACGCCATTCTAGACTCTCGAGAATAAGACCGGGAGATGGTGCCGCCATACCGAAACAAATATCCCAATGTCTGAACATGCTCTGACACTTCCGTCGAGGCAACAAACCCGTGTAAAAGGATCACCACCATCTCCCCGTGGTGAATCAGCATGCAATCTTCACGCAGCTCTCTGAAATCATGGAGATTGGGATATATTCCCTTGTTTTTCCCTTTGTGGGAGGTTGCGTGCCCGAGCCCTATGACTTGCCACACGGAGTCAGGGACATTATGCCCTTCGTTGCGAAAATGCCGGATGATCCAAGCACTCTCACCGAGACCCCAATATTTCGTAGAATGCAGTTTGATATTCCTGCGAGGAATCCACAAGATCTGGTGAGATGGATTACGATCCCGAGCGAGTGTCAAATCAAAAACACAATTATCCAGTCAGCTTCTACGAGATTTCAAAAGTGCTAACCAATCGCAAGGCTCCTCCACCGTCACAATGCGATCCGACAATCCATCAAGCGCTTGGAACACATCCTCGTCTCTCGTCGCCAATGGTCTGGGCTCTTCCCACAACACAAGGGCCCCCGGCTGTGGAAGTTGGCCCTAGCACGCAGCAACATCCATCGATGAGATTGCTCGGACAACAAATGCATCAAAATAAAAAACATTCGTGTAGAAAATGAAGCCATACCTGTGGTGCAACCTTCAATACTTGCTTAAGGCAAGTTCTGCCTTTCTTGGGACCGTCTAAAACGACCCTATCACTAATTAATTTCAAATGTACTTTCAACCTTTTTTTATACTACCAAAGTTGTTCAAACTTTATATCCAACTTCCCATAAATTAAATGTAATGACCTATGTTTTCATATTTTTATTCCAAGATATTTTGCATTTATTTTCTTATGTCCATATAAAAAATTGTTTCATTTAAAAATTAGATCTTAAGTAAATTTTTAAAAAAAATCTACTTTACCTTATAAACATCCATATATGAATTAAAATACTAAAATATATATTAATAAAAATTGTGCATATTGATAGAATAAAGTCTTACAACCAAAAACTATTTTCAACAATTATTAAATTTTTACTATTTGCATTATTTTGACTCTACATGTCTATTCATAAGTAAATAACTATTTCAAATAATTTTTTTTACCCATTTGAACATAAGTCCTTAGTAAAAAATGTAACAAAATGAACATAATATAATACCTTTTTAGAGAATAAATGAAAAAGTTACATGAACTATTTCTTTTACGATCTTTGAAATTATAAAAGACAACATCATCATCCCACATGTGCTTCAAAAGAAATTCTCTAATTTTCTTTAGCAAATTGGTCCAATTTTACATATAAAACTTGCTATGAAAATTTACTATAAATTTGGAACAAATGCAAATCAAAAGGTGAAAGCACATTATGCCCCTTAAAATTTGTAATCACAAAAACAAAAATTCTACATTTGGTTTTTTTGGTACATGTGGACATCACATCTTGGATTATTTTTGTTCATTTTAAGTATATTACATTAACTTTAGATTTAAACTAGTTTATTTAAAAAGAAATTGCAACAAACATTTACAAACTTGAACATATGAAATATATTTGTGTCGAAAAAATACACATCACAAAGTATGAAAAATTATAAATATACTTAAAAACTAAGGTTATGGGTGGAGTTTTATAAGGAATTTTTCGACATCGAGTGATATTGATGTACATGAACTAAATTAAAGACCATTTAGAAATTTACAATTTTTGGTTGAAAATCCATTCAAAAACTTTTGCATTTCTTGAACAATAAATGCATAATAAACTCTTATTTTTGGGAAAAAACCATTACCTTAAAAAAAATGAAAAGATTTTATAGGTGAGCATTATATTATTTTTCATTTTTCTTTGGTTTGGTAATGCATCATGAACCACAAACATGAAACCCTATGGCCATTGAAAAGATGTACATTATATATTTTATGCACATTGATTTTATCCATTTTTTTTCATTTAACCATTAGATCAAATTTAACTTTGATTCAAAATGAATTTTGACTTCCAAAATGTTGTCATTTACATTCAAAAGTTTTTTTTTTTTAATGTTTAGGATTTCCAAAACATCCCATCAAGATTTCTGTTTATTACAGATTTATTATATTTGTTATACAACACTTTTTTGGGTGAAAAATGGTGAAAAGTGGCTCACTCGTAATGTGTTTTCACCCCAAAGCCTTCAAGATGTTTGAATCCTTTGCAAAATCTACACGTTTCTCAAAATTTTATGAAGTAAAAAAATTAAACATAGTACAAATCCACATTTTGACAATTTTTTTTTAAGGAATGAAAATAACTTTTAACTACCCTAAATGGGTCCAATGTGTAAAAAAACATAATGAAAAGAAAGATGGGAAGAAAGAACATTACCTTCTTTTTCAATCGGTTGTTTTTTTATTTATTCTTTTTCTCATTTGATTTTTAAATCAACTACGAAAATATTTTAAACCATCATTAAGATGATAACAACAAACCTCATAAACTTCAAAAGATTGTCAAACCAAGATATAATTATAATTATAATTTTTAAATTTTTTTCAAAGTTGTTCACAAAAACACAACAATAAACATGAATCAAAGTTTTTTCCCAAAGACACATGAAATCTTTTTCAAGACAACTTTCACTTTCTATTGCCATAGTCCATAAATTCAAATTTCATTCATTCAAACTACACATTATTATCCACATTACTATTAATTCCAAGTTTCACATTTCTTTTCAAAAAATATTTTCATGTCCCGTTCTTTTAACCATAACTTCATATTTGTTTTATCATGCCTTTTGCATCATTGAGGATTCATCATTGTTGTCTCATTGTAGCCTTCAAGTTAACCCTTGTAATTTAGTTTTTTTAATTTGAAAAAACTTTATGAACATCCACGCCCTTTGTAAACCATTAGTTATTTCCCCCCTTTTTACTTTATGTCACAACCATTGTGAAAAAAAATATTTAAAAAAATATCTTTCAAGTTGAAAGAGTTTTTTCATTCACTAAAACATTTTTTTAACGTTTCTTCCTTTGCACCATTTGATTACATTTCAAACATTTCTTTATCCTATAATAGTATCCAATAGAATGTATGATCTTCTAACTTTGGCAAAAAAAGGAAAACATTATATTTTCATCATTAGATTCACTAATCCCTAGTAATAAAAAACAAGTGCAAATGCATACTTACTATTTCTATATGAATATCAACTTTTTTAAAGGTTTCATTGTTTAAAGTTCTAATTCACTAACTTAAATGTGTTTTTAATATATTTTAGTATCAATTGGTTTGTAGCTTTTGCCCCTATTCTAACCAAGCTCATCTTTCTTACTCCAATTAGATCATAGGTTCAAACTCTTGGAGCAAATGCTATAGATGTGAAACATTGATATTTTCAATGTTTTGACTAAAACTTATTAATGGCCATATTTAAGCCCATAAATTTTCCAACCCACTTTTCAATTTGTCTTTTATTTTTAAAATTTTATTTTTCCCCCTTCTTCAAACCCTTTAAATTGATCATGTAGTTATTTATCTTTTGAAAAATAAAATTATGTATGTTTTGATGGAAATAATTGGGCCATATTGTAACAACAATTTAAATCTATTATTCTTGGTGACAATAAAGTTAATCAATGTAAAATGTGTGACATAAAAATATTTAAAATATTTAAAAGGGAGTTTGGGTGACCTACCTATATGTTTGTAAATGTATCTTTTGTTAATCGTTTTTTTCAATTTTGAACAATGTTGTTTTTAAAAAATATTAATGTGAAACAAAAATTTATTGTTTTCCCCTTTCCTCAAACAATTTTTTTGCTACAAAATTAAAATTAATAAATCTTGCAAACATTTAGTATGACCCCACCCAAAACTATTAATTATGCAATCTTGCTAAGTTTTAAAAAAAACAAGGCCCCCATTATCTTGATTCCATTACCAAATTAACACAAAAATTGAAAAAACACTTGTCATTTTGTTCGACCTCAAGTTAGAACTTGGTTTCTTGGTTGTTTACATGTACAAAGGTTATAGTTAGCAAATCACTTTCACTTCTTCCATTGAAATGAACCAATTTGTGGATAATTACATAGTGGGAAAAAAAAAAACCCCTCAAATATCATAGGAGGATGATGATGTTTTGTATTGATCCTTCCCACCTATCCAAATTCATTCATTATTTTTTTACATACAAAAGTTCATTTTCGTTGATTTCGTTTCATTGTAAAACACACAAAGCTATTCATGGATGTCTTTAACATCCACTATGTGGAATAATGTACATATCCATGAATATGATTCACAAGGTTGTGTTTGAACCTTCACATTGTACCAAATGGCCCACTTCTTGATTGATTTTAAGATTATCAAAATCACTATATGATTTGACCTATCCATTGACTAAGAGAAACAATTCACTTCTAAAACAATGATGTTCCCCACTCAAACGTGTTGTTTTCGACATCACAACTAACAAGATAAAAAGGGAGAAATCATCGTTCCCCAATGAAACAACAATAATACCACATGTACATAATTAACTACATATTCACAAATTGAATTTTCATTAGCATAATGTTGACCCACTGCTCCAATTTCAATAACCACACATGAAAACATCATTTCACAACAATTTGAATATTACTTCAAATTGGACATGGTTTTCAATACCTTCCATAGATACCTACCTAATAAATTCGAACATAAACACATAACCACATTGTAAACCATTTGATTCGACAAGCACAATAACCTAAGAGGCACATTGTTAAAATGCAAATTCTAATAACCCCAACAACAAACCATTTTGAACCATAAATATATGTTACAAATGTTTTTGTACATCTGAAAAAAAAAGTATGGTTGTCAAATTATGCCTTTCCCATGTTGTGATTTTTTCAATATTCGTTTGTATTTCCTTCATCCTTCACCCCCTAGTTTCCAATTGCTTACATTGTTGACTCTACATATTGGAACCAAATAAAATATGTAGTTGTTTTATCTTCATATCAATTATACTATTATCACCTTTATTATACAATAACAAGGCCATTATGAAAGGTTAATCTTGTCACATTTTGATATTTCTTGAATTGCTTTCACACAACATACATAAAGTGTAGTTCTTCTCCTTACTTTCATTGAAACATGTGCATAAAGACTAGGTATTTGAAAAAACATGTGTCTTGGACTCATAAATTGTGTTTTCTCACAAATTTTCTTAGTTTCATATCAATTCTACCATTGTTACCCTTACTTATTATACAATGAAAAGGACATAGTCAAGGGTGTTAAATTTATTCCTAGTCATATAATGATCATACTTAAGTCACTCATTTTCACCTCCTAGCCTACAACTCTACTGAATGAACCTATCTCATTTCATGGGTTGCCTCTACCCAATAGTTCAATTCCCATGGGCTTTAGCACTTGGTTGAACATAAAAACAAGTGATATAATCATGTGGTTGCACTTTTACTCCAAACAAGAAGTGTCATACTCACATGCACACAATTATTGATATCTAATTTAAGTCAAACTAATGATGCTTAACATATTATAAGTGTTTATTTATCTAACGAAACTCAACTTGAAAAATATAAACCTATTCACACAATTATAAGAGAACCATTCCTCTAAATAAACAAACAATTTACTAATGGTCATCCATGAATGAGAGATTTAATTTTAATCTCCATCCCCCTACTAGATGATGCATTGTACCATGGATGATGTACCCAAATAACGGGCACAATTAATATGACATGAAAACAAAAACTCCCAACACAAAAAAATAAGGATCATATTTTTCATTTTGGAGACCAACATTGACCTCAAAAAGGATTTGAAGTGTAAACACATAATGTCATCCTCTACTTCATTCTTCCCCTAGCTTCTAACCTAAGATTCAAAGCTTTTAGAAACTCTTCTTCCAGGCTTTACTTTTTACATTCAATGTGCAAATTGCATCCGCATTATGTTCTGCCATCTTGCATGTTGTGATTTACAACTAGGTCTAGATGTTCTTACTCCATTGGCATTGTATGACAAACAAGTCCAGTGACAATCTACATTTTGGACTAAATGGATGCAAAGTTATTCACTTGTACTGTTTTAAAGGAAAAAAACAAAATAAATCTTAGGGAATATGATTAAAAAATAGGAGCCACAATATGGGTCCTTTTTGCATTCCAAGCATTAGAAAATTGACACAATTCAACATTCAAACCACAATCAGTTCAAAACACCAATTATTAACAATTATGCAAAAGTTATTAAGATGGATTGTAAGACCTGAAAACACACAAATGAACTACTCTCTTTGCTTTTTTCCAAAAACCTCCAGTGACCATTACCCTCAACTGTCAAGGCTCAAAACAAATTGACAGTTGAAACCTCAAAAGCAATGTTGGCTTACAAAGCTTCCACATTTATCAAACTACCTTTAGAGCCTCCAGTAAGTCCCAACCCTTCTTTTAATGTGGCCCTCACTACTCTCCTTCCTTCTTTGATTCAGATGAATGGATTATAAGGTTCGTGTGAGTAACCTTTAAATCTCCACCTATTAGAGTGTAGAAGAATAGAAGTTTCTCATTAGGAAAAGAGTGAAGCATGTGAATTCCCTTACTGAAGTGATGAGTGGTATAATATATAGTTGTGAAACCTCCTGAAGCTCATATATACACACAAAAACACATACATGCACGTGTATATATTCTTAATTTCAGAAAGTGTAACGCAACAAGACTAGCAAAAGGTAACGCAATTTGTTGTGCTTATTATGGTGGTAGTAAAACTCCAGACCTAGCATATTCCCTCTTGGATACATTCACATTTCAATAAAACCTTTGACCTTCCATGATATCCTGATATAGAGATCCCATACATACAAATGGATCCTGCACAGTTTTAAGAAGCTCAAATAAAATAGGGTCCAAAGGGCAATCAATCCTCTTTTCCAAAGATAGAAGAAAGACAAGAAAGCACACATGATCGTAGATGATGATTGTTGCATGAATGATGTGAAGTCAACACTGAAAACAAAAAATATAAGCTCCAAGGGGAAGAAGGGGTTACCTTTTTGGAAGGGCTTCTGAGCTCTCTGATCTCCTTCACCTACAGCATTGTTCCTGGGAGCCCACCGACCCTCAGTCAGTTAAGTGTTGTAACACGCAACATCACAGCTGCCATTTTGGATCCTCCACATGAATTCAAAACATGCACAAAAAACCTGCATACCCAGACAATTATATCCAAAAGAAATAGGTTACTTATTGTCAAGTGATTTTGAATAAACACTCCCACCTCCAGCTCATATTGCCTCCAAATTCTGGTCTAAAAAACTTGTAATCTCCATAAATGGGCATTATTGATTATAGAGCTATAGCATTTACTTAATTTGAGTGACATAAAAGGAGCTCAGAATCTCATTTTCAATTCCATTGATCATATATGAGGACTGTTCCCCGTAGTTCTTTGAACAGACCAATTGATGTCAAAGAGCAGTGTCTCTCTATAACACATGAAGTTCTGACAGGAGCAGGGAAACTACATGGCAAATATTTGGAGGTGGAGTCTGCCACCAATAACTACTACTAGCTCTAGCCAAGAAAGATAACAGAAATAATCCATGAAGATAACATTACAGAAGACTAGCAGAAGCCCAGAAAGGAGAAAGAAATTCCAGAAACATGAGGAAAAATCAAGAGGCCTGACACAACCTCAATACTCAAAATATTCAAGCACTCACCAGAAAACATGACACATTTTGAGGCCCAATGTGGTTGAGAGAGATGAAAAATTTGAAGAATGACACTAAAGGAGAGCTTGGACTACCTGAGATGACAAATGAAGCCCTCATGTTCCCCATCCATTTTGGTCTTCTTTTTTTGAGAGCTAACAACCAGGCCTCTCCATAAGCCACTTAACAGAAAAGTTGGCTTATAGAGCCAAAATGGAATCTCATATCCTCCATTTTGTGATCTATCAGAAAATTCTCAGAAAATTCTACACATGTAACAAGTTACAAAAACAGACTATAATCCAAAGTAGCTTTCCTTGCATTTATAGTAACCAAGCCCTTACTCCTAGACTATAGTTTCTGAGCAACACTAAGTTCTGTTGAAGCCGGTCATTGGTGATTTGGAAAGCAAATTGAGCTTCTGCTGATGACCTTTCATGACACCATCACTGCTACATCTTTTCAAGCATGGAAACTCTGAACACTTGGCTGCAAGAGATGAGGATATACCTTTGCACAGGGTCCCCTTGCCCTGCCACATCAAACACCATTTCTGTCCAACCCTTTTGTTACACACCATAACCACTTGCTCACCTACTTCATGGAGGTGCATCATTTAAATCCCCAACACAAATGAAACAGTAGATTTCTTTGTTTAGGAATTGGATAACTTGATATCACAGACAGCTGAGTACCCGCTTAAAATCCATCCTGACCTCATCCATGCAGCTGTATACATGCCCTTGCCATTTGACTGCTCAACATGTGACAGGAGGTACCTCAAACAGGTGCTCGGGAAGGGTAAGATCTCCCAAAACAGAAAAACCAGCCAGAACATAATGCTTTGCAATGCAATTGTAAGAACTATCACCAAATGCCCACAGTGCTGGAAGATACCTTTAAAGCAGAGCTTATGTTCAGTATTCAAATTCTCTTGCATCAAAGTACCAGTGTGAAAAGATTGGGCAGGGATGGAGTTCACAAAAGCACAATGGTCGCTGGTGGAGTGTTCCCAGATGGTAGTGGTTTCATATCAGAAGACTGTCTGCTCAAGAAATAATTTGTTGGACCAATGAGTTCTTCTGTCCCATTTGATGTACACCTTACAGTACTCTCAAAGAACTTCAGAAACACAATTTGAAGTCCCTGAGGTAGCCTTTGACTAGTTATCCACCAAATGGGCTGAGAGGACTGATGGGAGGTCAGCTCACAATGTGGTCCAACAAGTAATCCTGGGGAATGGCCCTAGTGACAACAGCAGCTGATCACAGCATTGGTTCACCCTCTCTTGTCAGCTTATCAGCACACATTGTCCACATACAGAATTGGGGCTTATCACTTTCAGTTGCAATGAACATGCCAAACCATCTGACCACTATCAGACCTTGGAACAGATTGGTCAAAGGTTGGTGCCCTTAAACATTAAACCCAACTTGATCTGACCAATTCGCTTGTAACAGCCAAAACTGTGCCAAGGACTGATATGTGCCAACTGTCCCACTGATCCAGCCTGAAAGACAAGCTTCACTTTACTTCTGAGATGAAGGGTTAACCTTCAACCACCCAGTTTCTGGTGAGCAGAGCCAGGAGATATCAAAGTCAGAAAATGTGTTGCTACTGGTCTCTCCAAAAACACAGCCCCCAGCACACCACAGGTATTTTTCAACACACACAAGAGAATGAAGCAGCCCAGAGAGAACCAGAGCACACCTGATATGAGTTGAAGCTTGTACTTTCATGAGATTTAAAGTACCACATGAGCCTGCAGAAGCCTAGCACCCCATGGAAAGTCATCAAGTACACCAAAAACTTCACATGTTGTGGACAGGCAGCACCATCTAACAGAGTCAATTGTAACAAAGGGAGCTGATCTCACTTAGGTAGCATTGACGTCTCAGTCACATTGTCACAAAGTAAAGAACACTGAGAGCTATTCCAAGAGACAGCAGCCCCTTCCCCTCACTGCAGACAGCAAATGGCTTTCAAGGAAGAAGATATGAGTCTGTGCTGCTGATGTGAACTCAAGTCTCAAAGTGGGGCAGCAGCTGCCCTGAAAACACAATTGCCAAAGACTACACAAAGGTGCTCAATAGCGATCATCATATGAAGATCTTGCTGCACCACCATTGGCACTGCTACCTCCATTTGGGCGATCATATGGACCCGATCGATCACGGTGATAGCCACTATCATACCGGGATGGCCCCCCACTGCTGTATCGGTCAGTGCCACCACCTCCACCATCCCGACTGGACCGCCCCCCTGCACTCCCATAGCGGTCGCCACCACTGTAGCGATCAGAACCTCCATACCTATCACTGCGATCACTGCCACTGTAGCGGCTACCACCACCACCACTGCTACCATAACGATCACTGCCACCTCCTGAGTAGCGATCACTGCGGCTGCTACCATATCTGTCTGAACCTCCACTACCAGAATAATAACGGCCTCCTCCACCACCTCCCCCACCACTTGAAGGGCATTCTCTGGCCCAGTGACCAGGCTGCCCACATTTAAAGCAGTCATCACCCCCCCCCCCCCCCCCCCCCCCCCCCCCCCCACCCCCCCCTCAACCCCCCCCCCC
>Ga0116229_10000477_pt1 | contig 52820 bp, 29 predicted proteins | sample S1TSphgellanicum_3_FD_87313 | JGI IMG/M metagenome (GOLD analysis project Ga0116229, IMG submission 87313) | Host-associated microbial communities from peat moss isolated from Minnesota, USA - S1T2_Fc - Sphagnum magellanicum MG | ecosystem: Host-associated > Plants > Peat moss > Unclassified...
AGTTGATCCAAATTATTGGATACATGATGTTGGTGATTCTTTGGAAAATAAAATTTTGTCACATGAACAAATGCATATATTCAACATCATTTGTTCTAAAACAAATGGTTTGCATGTCATTTTTAGTACATAAGTTATTTGATTTTATTTCATTTCAAATATTAAAATAACTACCATCCAGAAATTATGCATATTTCTATTAGATGTATGAAAGATATATTATGGTAATTAATTTTTATATTTATATTATAAAACACAAATTCTACAAAATATTACGCATATTTACTAAATTTCATAGTCAATTATTCTTAAAGTTATGCATATTCATTATTTGTGAACATATTTTATGTCAAGAATTCCTGGTAGTGAAAAAACATTTTATATTTGACCAAATACTATATGTTATTAAAAAAGAAGGTTATCTTTACTGCAACAATTGGATATGCAGCATCAAGGTTTAATTCAAAAGCTTCAACCATCCATAGCACATTTCATATACAATGGAAGGTTATGTTCAGCCATCACAAAAATTAAGTGTTGAATTTCAAATTCTAAAAGAAGCTAACATAATCATTATTAATGAAATGTCAATGATGACGAGTACATTGTTGCAAAACATTGAAACTAGATTATGGCAAATTGAAAATGATACAAATGAACCATATCATTTTAAATTAGTGATTTTGGTGGGCAATCATGCACAACTTCCAGCAATATGTCATTGCCATCTATCAAACATAGAAAATTATTACCAAAAACATTATGTTTATAATGTGATTGATTCGAATTCTGCAACATATCATACTTTGGAAACTTCAATAAAACATGTTGAAGATCGAAAATATTATTCTTTTTTTAACATAATCCGTTGTCGAACACCAACGAAAGAAAAAATTTCATCAATTTTGAACAATTGCTACATTGATGAAGATTTAATATAACAATACATTGATGACAAAACAACACTACTTTGCACACATTGGAAGGATGTTGATTATTACAATGATTTGATTCTTCACAAGAAATTTATAGCTAACCAAATTTATGTTATTCGATTGGAGACAAATGCAAGGATTGTTGAACACATTCAATCTTGGGTGAACAATAAAAGGTTCAATCACATGCAACATGTTGCATTGGGAGCATTGGTTATGCTGATTAAAAACATTGATTTAAAAGTTGGTGCTACAAATGGAACCATTGGAATTGTAACAAAGTTGGAGTTTGATTTAGAAAATAATGTTTGTGGCATTTCCATTACACTCAATCCATCAGAATACATGCAAATAGTTCGAAAAAAATCAATTCAAAACAAATATGATTCTCAAGGACATTTTTACAAAACATCATTTCCTTTATTGTTAGGTTATACAATTATAGGGCACAAATCCCAAGGTGCAATGATATCATCCAAAGTGATGATACATATTTGTGAATCTTTTGCACAAGGATTAGTGTATGTAATGTTATCTAGAGTCATAAGTTGAAAAAATTTGAAAATTGTTAACAATCTTCAACCCTCGAACATACAACCAATGTTGTCATGGTTTTTAGAAAATGTGAACATTGTTGTAAATTGAAATACTAACACATGTATCATTGTAATCTAGTATGCACTATGTGCAATTCTTTTGATTGGTTTTACCAATTTCATTTCCTCTCAATGTGCAAATTGGGCATATTTTTTTAGGTTCAAATCCTAGGTTGAGTTATATTTTTAAAATTTTAAAAATGTCGTTTCTTACAAAAATACCACATATATACCAAATGTTATACTTACATTTTTAGTTTTCATCTTTAATATATGAAATGTTTAATAAATATTGAAAGTTAATTACATTTGTTGTTAAGACATATTTGTAATTTGGTAAAAACATTTCGATAATTAATACATACACAACTGGAATCTAATATGTTAACATTTAGTATGAAATGTTTTTACAAAATTGGCATCAAGGTTAGATAATATTATGCACATTTATCATGTATTATAACTACATGCCTTTCATGTTGACAACTTGTGCCGTTCTACAATTATTCGTAAATTTTATTTTTCTAACAATAAGAATTTTCAAATTTAATAGTTTTCCTTGTGTCATTATGACCTTGGTTTCATGAAGCATTGGAACAAAACAAACAAACAACCTTCCTTCATGTATATAGATATTTTAAAAATTCATTTGAACTTTTATTTGCTCATGATTGTTTCAAAGTTCAGATTTTTTAAGAATTAATATGAGATGTACACACATCTAATTAATAAAATCAATAATAGGCAATCCAAATTCCAATGAGTGTTAATTGGATTTTAGTGTTTTAATTTCCAAAACCAACCACAATATTAAAACACACATTACTTTTAGAATCGTTACACACCTTATAAAATTTTGATTTTTCATAAAAATATGAATGAAACGCCCTTCACCCACTTTGCATTGTTTATTATATTTACTGAACATCAATTTAAAAAGGTTTTGAAACAAAATTTTGTTTTTTTCCTTCTTGGCTATGACCATGCATTGCACATCCAATTTACTTGGTACAAAAAAAAATAAAAAATGACCCAACAATTGAAAGGGGAAAAATATGAATACCCTTCATAAATTTGGGTGTTAGGCCTACCTCCACTCTAGGTCCCAGAAGGGACCAACTAGCTGCATTCCTCACCTTATCCAAAGCCCACTAAAATCAAGTGTTCTTCCACCCACCTTTCTCTTCTTTTCCATAATTCTGCATAATATCCTCCTCTTCTTCACTACTCCTTTCTCCTTCATCTCCAAGCTTCACATGAAAATAAGTGTGATTCAATAACCTTTTGACATCCACAAGCACACTCTTCCTTCCCTCACCTTCAATTGTAAGTACTCAAAATCAAGCATAAGTTTACCATACTCCAACCAATGTCAGCCAAGTTTACACTTGTTGGCCTTGCCTTGCCCTCACATCGTAAATTTTTCAAACCAAAAAAAGAGTAGGAAGCCCAAGACTACGCACACAAGCAAGGAGGAAAAGCTTCAGATACTTGTCAATCTCAAAGCAAGAAGTAAGAAGCAACAACTCACAACCTAAATTGCAAACAAGCAAATAGAAAATTGAGTTTCTAACCTACTTACATTACATTGCCAACAATGTCCATAGTTATGTGCAAATGTTTGTTTAACATTTCAAAGGGATAGCAACCAAATGGATGTTGAAGACACATGACACTCCTCATCGAATAGCATAATTTTTCATGTTGTGGTTTCGTGGACAGGTCTAGGTGAAAAAGTGGGTCTCTTGGCTTGAAACTTGCAAGTTTGTATTTGTTTGCTATATTTTATGGATGCTAATGAGGGTTTTTCAATTTGTGATAGTGAAGATCTGGCAAAAAAATTCAAAAAATTAGCCAAATTAGTCAAATTTTACACTAGAAAAAACAAAAAAACTACCAATTTTTTTGTTGACAAATTTTGTCAGAAAATGAAATGCTGATTCTGACTCTTCTGTTGGGTCTATTGTGGTGGTTTGAGACCACAGTATTTTGGTATACAACCAGGGTTGTGGAGAATGCACCAGGTTGAGTCCAGTTTCCTTCATCACATCCAAGGACTGACGGTGCAAATTCCAGAAACTGGTGTGAAATATTGGATGAAAATTCAAGAGTTGTAAGCAACATTCACAGGGTTGAGATTCATGCATTGACTACTTAAATGCAATGGTTTTGTGGTTGGCTTCTTTGCTTCTTTTGCATGCTTTAGTCATCCACAGGGACTCTTGTTTTTGGTAGTGTTTGCGCTCACCAACTTGTTAGGAACTGGGATTCTTATACGACACATGCATACTCATCTTGTATTTACGAGCTCAGCATTTTGGCAGGTATGAATCACAGCCCAATTGGCACATGTATGTCTCTCTCATTCATTGGTGTTAGACTACATCTTACACACTCTCAGTGTGCTGAATTGTACTTCCTTTTAGGTTTAGATATGAAAAATGTAGCACTTCCTTTTAGGTTTTGTTCTGCAAAATGTTGTTACATTAGGAGCTGGTTACATACAGTTCAGAAAGGAGGAGCCTAGAAATGGCAGAGCAAGAGTATGATGCATGCTGCAGAGATTGTGAGATGTCAAACGAACAAAACAGTTTGGATTTCTGTTTTGAGCTTCAAATACTTTTGTAGCTAAGCAAATCTGTCCACAGCGTTTGGGAATTGTTCTAGAACTTTGCTGAACTGATCAAACCTACTAAGTTGCAAACTGGTCAACGAGAATTATGGGCATCGTGGTCTGCAGGTACTCTCAAACCATGCAGTACAAAAAAGAGCAAAACAGGTACCATTGGTACATCAGAGATTGCCATGTTCTTTCTGCAATGCTTGTCAGTCAGTTTGATTTTCAAGTGTTACCAACAACAACCAGCTCACAAATGGTCATCTTTTCTACATGTTGTCAATTCCTGGCTTCCTTTACCTACCAGACGTAGACATGCTTTTGTTTCAAGAAAATTGAAACTTTTCTGTTGAGGGAAGAAGTGATGCTTGGTGATCATATGTTTCAGGAGGTTGGCAAAAATAAAGCTGGATGTGCTTCAGCATACCGGAAAACTACCTGTGTTCTGTGGTTATTAGAAACAGGAACAGACCTGCAGCGGTTGTCAGGGTGGTTCTTAGGATTCATAACCATGATTCTCACAAAAGCAAAGACCTTGTTTTGGAATATAACCACTGCTCTCAAAAAATTGAAAGAATCAAATAACCTGCCATAAGACTGCAAGTTCTTTCATGAAAACTGTAGGTTCTTTAAGGATTTTGAAATAACTGTGAATGGTGCTTCTTTCATTCTGATTTTTTAAAAGAACTGCAACCAGTGATTCTTTGACAATTTGAATAACCAGACAACACTGGAAATCACTGGATCCATCAGACTCAAGTGTCAAACATCTGCTTATGTGTCACCCTCACTCTTGATCAAGCTGAGGAATTTTATGAAGCCCACAAAGGTAAATCTTTGTCAGGCAAATCACCTTTCCTATGTTTGAAGCTCATATCAAGATCTGAAAGAAGTCTTCTTATGGGAGAACCTCAAATTTGAAGATCAGACTTCCAGTTGACTTTGTCATGGAATGCATCACCCTCTTGTGTAAGGTGATTCTGGAATGAGTTGGGTGTAGGGTTTAGTAGTAACATTGGTTAGTGCATAATATTAGGCATCATTGGGTTTAACCACAAGTCTTCAAGAATACTTAGAACAGTCTTTTCTCTCTGTATTAGTTATTGTACCCATGGCAGCAAGCATTGAAGCATCAAAACTGTACAAGGTGCAATGGCAGGTTAGGAATCACATGTACTATGGAATCATCACGCCCCTACACATTATGTCGGATAACATGCCAGGTGAGCCCTTCATGGCAAGCTAGGTGATGCACCTGCTGATGTAATGGGCAACAGTGAGACCATTCCATTACAATAAGGTCAGCTGGAAGATTGAACAATTTCAAGAAAATGCACATTGAACAGACATTTTGACCACTACCTATTACAAGTGTATGATCATCACCGGAAGACTAATGTCATATAATGTGGTCAGAAAACAATCTATCTGCCACTCCGGACCTTAATGTTATGAGTAAGCATTTGATCTACCAGAATAATTTGTTCAAGTCCAAGACTGCAAATTGCATGATCACATTATTGGTGCATGTGATATCTTGCAATAGGTATTGGATTGACTGTGGCCATCAAGCTAGCTTGAGAGAATAAGGTTTTGCAAATGGCAATTACGTTTTAGTAAGAAATTTGTTCCTCAGCAATTCCATGCAATTGTTACATATAAAAAATATGGAATTGCATGATGAGGTTGATTGTTCTTCAGGCAACTATGTTACTTCTGCTAGAAAACTTGCGGTTGAAGTTGTCAAGTATAAGCACGTGAGTCAAAAAGAAAACCCCAATTTGAGCATCAGTTCAGACATTTTCTATTTCACAATTCATCCCTAGTTGGAGTACATTTGTAAAAAGCTCAGATAAAGTGACCATCAAGTTTTGGAAATCAAGGAGGACGAGGTCCTCATTTGACAGAATTTCTCTGTCCAAGGTCCTAACCAGTAAAGTACAAAGGCGCCCGAGTTGGGGTGCTGTGCCCCCAAGGGACAATAGAACTGGGGTCCAAACTTCACTCTTGACCTGTTTTGGAGCAACAAGGAGTTTCATCCTTTGTTTTTTTTTTTCAAGGGACAATAGAACTGGGGTCCAAACTTCAGTCTTGACCTATATTGGAGCAACAAGGAGTTTCATCCTTTTTTTTCTTTTTTCTTTTTTTTTTGGCCATAGGGTTGTGATTCATCCTCACTTTTGTCATTAGTCACCTTTTTTGACAAAACTGAGGGTGTTCGTCCCTAATTTCTGGCCACTTTAAAAGATAACTTTAAGAACTGAAGATAGTTGCGGCCACTTGATTGAAGATTGTTGATCAAAATGTCATTCTAGAAAAATAGACAAAGTGAATGAAAAGTTTAATGTTGCTGTAGTGGAGATGGCCAGCTTCATTTGCAATCATCAAGAGCTTCTAAAAGTGTTTCTTGAAGTATGAACAAGGGGAGTCGTTGTTGCCGAGGGCTCCACAATCACAAGTTGTTGGCTTTTGTGTCCAAACATTTTCCCTTTAATGGTCTTTAATAACTTGACTGCTCCAAACTAGCTGACTATTTCAACTCAAGAGTAGTGTCAATCAAGCAAGAAACATTCGTAAGAAAAACTTACAACCATGGAAATGTGACACTTCTTGCTCAATCAAGCTCTAATGAGATAATAGGTATATATTATGGTGCATTCACACTTGATGTTAAATCAATGTTAAATGAAAATCTAGGTGGCATCCTAAGTGGCACCCAATGTTAAATAGGCGATAGCTTAATGTTAACTGAATGTTAGTTTAACATAAAATCTTCACGATAATTAAGTTTAAGTCTAAAATGACTAGTATGATGGTGTTAATGGACTCAACACTAGAGTCCCTAACACCAAGTGTGAACACACATTAAGTCAATAGATATCACATAGGAAAATTTTAGGAGAGAAACCTTTACCATTTGGGCAACAATTAAATTATTTTTAATAAATGTTGATTTTTTTGCAAAATCAGCCACTCTCAATGCCAAAAGTTCTAAAAATAATGTTTGATGATATTATTGATTGCCTGCCCTAAAGCTCGTTGTTGTAGTGTGCCCTAAGTAATGCAAAATTATGTGACTTTTTTTTCCCTGCCTAAGTTGTAAGAATTTTAGGAATTTTTTTTGTTTTACTGTCAAAGTGAAAAATAAATAAATAAATAAATAAGTGAAAAATAATTAATAAATAAATAGTTGTTGAGAAGCTGCAAGAACAACAAAGGTATGTACAACAAGTACTTGCTTGAAAGCACTCCGAGGATGCCGAGAGAGACAATCTTGGACAAGTAGTAGGTTTGTGACTATAGAAGGTCTTCTAAGAGGTAGTAGTAAAACACTTGCACACAATATTTTGGACTAAGTACATCCGTTAAAAATAATGTCACAGTGAATATGGACTTGTAAACATGTGCAAGATAATGTGAACTCCAAGTTAGACAATAAATAAATAAATGAATAACTTTTTTAATTCATAATGATTTGCCCAAGTGTCAACATTTAAATGGTCTTTCATCTTATTGTGTCCACTTTTTCATGTTTACGGGTGCCCCGATGAGAGAATAATTAACACTGTATGTCGTATGTGATAAACCTTAATAAAGGCCCAAATAGGCCATATGTGGGCGGAGATCCTCTCAGCATATTCATCTAAAGCCTTATATAGTGGACGGTGTCCTCAACATGTTGAGAGCATTATAAAACTATAGTGGATGGTGTCCTCAACATGTAAGATATCATGCATGTGGAGGACACCATCCACTATATTAGGTCCTATTGTAGCTATTTTTATTGTCACTTGAAAATAAAATTAGAAAGGAAATTTTGTAGCCCTGGTTCAATAAGGTCTTAGTCGTGAAAAGGCTTCAAGGATGCAATTTTGGCCATATTAGTGTAATGGTTATGGGCATTTTGGGCAAGATCTGTTTTTGGCTATTCTTCAGTAGGTCTAATTGCAACTTGCAGCAGCAATCATCCCGCACATCTTCAACCGATGGTTTGTTCCTCGACCCATTTTTGGGTTGCTGTGCTAGACTACTTGTTGCCCATGTTAGCTAGCATAGCAAAAGGTATTATTAGCAACAAGGGGAGACCAGGACAAAGACAAGGTTATTCGAATCATTCTTTTGTACTTCATTTGCGAAGAAATGCTGAAAGCTAGTAATGCAACAATTATTCCAAAGTCACTTAAAATTTGAGAGCTTCCCACAAACTCAATCTCTCTCATTGGTGGCTAATTTTATTGGTGGCCTTCAAATTTCGACTCAAAAAGCCCCGATTAATCTCAGCCTTTAGGACATCGTATTGAAAGCCACCAAAAACATTACCGCCAGTTTACCCTGATACAAGTGTAGGTGACTTGTGGGCTTGACTTAAACTTGAGTGTTTGTGTTTGAAGAAATGACATGTGAAAATGTTCTTGCACCAAGGTGTTTAGCCATGGTCAAGATTTTGCTTTTTGGTTGCATCGGGTATTCAATACCGGAGGATGATGCGAGGACATTGAAACATTTTAGATATCAATGTGTGTGCTTGAAGAAATGACATCTGAAAAGCGTTCTTGCACCAAATTGTTTGGACTTGGTTAAGATCTAGGTTTAGATTTGGCCTTCTAATATCACAGGGTATTTATTTCCTGTGGCTAGGATGAGGTGAAAAGATGAAACCAGTGTTCCAAGGTTCTTGACTCTTACGAAGATCCTCTGGTTCCCATTACCGAAAAAAATAGAATGGTTTCAGTTTTGGTTTTTCACACAAAAATGAAACTTGGAATCTGGTTTTGGGTCTGATTCTTCAAGAAACCAAACTTTGGGTTTGGTTGTGGAAATCAGACTTGGTTCTAAGGACTGTAACCAGTGGTTAACTGTGGACTATACCTTTTGGTTAGCCCCTGGGTCTAGTCTTGTTTTTTTCAAAAAGTTCCAGTTTCAGTTGCAAACATAAATGGAAATAGAAACCCAATTTCAGTTTTGGTTCGAAAATCAATTCCAAAAATTGAACTTGACTCCAGTTTGGTTTTTACTAACTGGAACCCGTGATTTTAACTGGCCAAATGGAGTACTACTTGCCCAACAATGGTTGAAACCAGTGTTTTGTCCAGTATCTAGGCATGCACCTGGCTTCAATATGAATATAAATATTGGCTATTGATTGAATACTTTATGTCAAAACAAGTGTTAGTCTGGTATCGACTTTTGAACATACCAGCCTTGTCTTGGTATTGGGTATTTTTTAACACATGCCTACCAGCCTCTCCCCCAATATTATGGCAGCTTTGGCATGAATTACATTAATTTTTAACATGTTGAAATTTTTCAAAAATTATTTTTCTCAAAGAAATTTTTTTTTGTGAAGGAAAATGACGGATCATTTGAAATATTTTGAAATATTTTACTTTCAAAATGAAATATTCAAAATTAATTAATTATACAGCAGACTCATGCTAAACCCCAAACAATACTATGGTAGGAGTTGCTATTGCAGGCAATACAAAAACTTTTCTTTGAAAGCGTGTCCATTGTATTGGGTCCAAGGCTGATTTTTTACTGGTATGAGGCATGTATATACGTGAGATTGAAACTAGTATAAAAGTGGAACAAGGCAGGTATTACCTCAAGTCCCTACAAGGCTGGTATTGGCTCAAATAACCCTAAACCCTAAACCCAGCCTAATAGGGTCCTTGCTACTGGGGTCCAATATTGAAACCAATGTGGATAGCAGGCACATGCCTATGTAGCAGACCGAGAGTGGTCAAAAACATATATGTAACAATATCTTAAAAGATTTGTGTTATGTCACTAGGTGATATCTTTTCAAATGGTTGGAGATATTTTAAGACATAACTTATATTTTTTGAATGCACTTTGTTGCATGTGAATGTTTGCTGGAAAGTTGTGTTGTTGTAAAGAGTTTTTGCTGTGAGTAGGTAGTACTTGTTGGTCCTACCTAGTTTGTGGTAGGGAAGAGCTATACATTTTGAATGAACATTCTCAACGTGCATACATAAACATTGTTTTAATGTGCATGATATAAGGATCAGGATAATGGGTCATCACAATTGGAAGTGCTCCAATGCTGCATGAGTTTGGAAAGAGATGGGTTCTTAACAAATGAGCAAGGTTCAAAAATTGAAGGCATTAAGGTTTAAAACTTGAAAATCTAGAATCTCGATGTAAATGCAGTAACCCAGGAGTATATGTGAACCTTGGATAGAGTAGGTAATCTATGAAAAACGAAGTTCAAATGTGAAGCTGACAAGGCATGTGTGAGAGATAGTGCAAAGATCGTTAATGGATGGAAAGTGACACTCAAGAAACAAATAATGTTAGAGAATGTGTTTTCTCTAACACAAAAAGCCAGGGTTCATCACACATGTGTGATGCAAACTTTTTGGTTTCATCCATTACAATGTACAATATGTGGTGTTTATTGTGAAACCATTCCAGATGAAGAAGTAAAAGAAGGAGAAAATAAAGGGAAAAAAAACACTAATAAGAAAAATTAAGTTTGGTTATGGTATAAGTTTCTTCAAAAAATTGATTACCTGTCCAATAATGGTAGTTTTCAGCGTTCCTACAAACACACCCAAAAAAAAACGTACTTAAAACAAAATTTTGGGACAAAAAAACCCACAATTTTTTTTAAAAAAGAACTTGAAAAATAAACATTAAAAAAAATGAGAAAAAAAACTTACCAAACCTACTTTGGAGCTTGGCAAATGATTCATGCTCCATCACTTGCACACCCAAGAAGGGGAAGGGAGAAATATCAGCTACAACTCAAAAATCAAAGCGAACCAATGAGCAGCAGTGAACGAACAACAACAACAAAAAGGAGTGTGGGCAGTTGATACTTGAAAGGATGGCAACAACAACAAGCAACAGTAGGCGATGAACAACAATAGACAATGAGCACCTGCAGGTGACAAATAGCAATTCGCAACAAGCAGCAACATGTGACAAGCATAGCAACCAATGGGCAACAAAAAGCAATGAAATCAAGCAACAAGGAATAATAAGCGCGACAAAAATAAGCAACAAGTAACAACAAGTGACGAAAACAAGCAACAAGCAGTAACAAGCAAAAAGCAGAAAAGAGAAGTGGGATCACCTAGGATTGGTGGTCCTTTTTATCCTTGGATGGTAAACCTTGGAACGCCATTGAAAACATGGCGATTGCCCAGAACCTAAACCCTAAACGTGACTCAGGAAAAAAGATTACCCCCCAATTTGAGAACCAGATGCAGGGTAAAAAAAATTGCTCCGGCCCCCCAATCTCAGCATGTGAAAGGAGAAAAAAGTTCACCAAATTGCACTATTACCAGTTTTCACTTGTGTGAGAACTGGTGATCAAGGCATCAGTGCAGATATCATAAGGGCTGATACGTAAAGGGATTAAACTGGGATACCCAGGTGAATTTTAGATACCGAACCAACACTGGTTTTTATCTTGCACATACTTTTTTATTATAATCACTATTAGACTCACTTGTAGCAGAAGCTTGAATGAATGTTGGCTAGGGGATAGTATTGTATGGAAAGATTTCTCAAGCAAAATAGTGTTGTGGAATGAGGGATTGTCACATGTGCTCCTAATCATCTCCAAAAGGCACTTGCTTACAAATTGGTGTAATGAACTAATCACTAGGTATAAAAGATTAACTATATCAAAATTAAATTCGAAGATATTCTTTCAAAAGATGGCAGCATTTGACCATGATTCATTTTTGCTACCAGAACCCTAATTGTTAGTGCAACCATTCACACCAAGGCCATTTCCAAGCCCTTCATCTTTATCTTGAAGAATTTTTTATTCACTTCACAAGATAATATAATATTCTTTTCACTTTCCTTCCAACTTCTGATAGGTACTAAAGTTATATTAGGTGCTATACTTTTGGATATCCTCAATCAAGTAGTGGGTTTTTTTGGGGCAATTTTTTTCACTGTGGCAAACCAAAAGTTTGACTTGTAATAAAGCTTTTTTTGGGGGAAAATTTTGCAAAATGAGTTCTATTTAGACATATGAGTTCCTATAGTTCTCCATAATTAGGCAGCATTCTAAAAAAGTTCTACTTTACTCTCTGACCTCAAGCCAAATTTGGCTCATTCCTCTGTGGATGATCACCAGGATACCTACTTGACAAAATTGAAAAAAAAAGCCTACAACCAATATGTTCTAGAAACAAGACCGAAATCAAATTATTTTTGAAGAACCAGACCTGAAACCAGGCTCGGGTTCTTACACCTCTCCTTTCACCTCTGCTATTAATTAGATGAGATGCCTCCCAAGTTCAATTTTGTTTTTGCAATGAGTTAATTTGATTAACCCATCACTCAAAAAAAATTTAAACTATGGAGGCTCTGCAAAACAGAACCTTCTATTTTGAAGTATAGAGTTCCTCCCCTATGGCCCAGCTATATAGGTGAAATGAGGACAACATTTGCCAAAGCATATGGGATAAAAGTGAGGTGCTATGGAGAACATGTTGGGGAACACACTTGGAATGAAGGAAAAATGAAAAAAAAATCCTTCCCCTTCCCCCAACTTAAAACGAAAAAAAGCAAGGCACCTTGAGTGCCTTCCCATTGGCTGCATGAAATTTCTCTTCTCAAAAGAGTTTGTCACCATTTTTAGCCTAGGCTAATACCCTTGCAAAGGACACCCTACCTATTTGATTGGCCCATGAAACTATGGAGGCTCCCCAAAATAGAAGATTCTATGGATAGATGGAGTGCCTCCCCCTTTGGCCCACCTATATAGGTGAGAGGGGAAGACTTTGGGCAAAACATATGAGTGAGGTGCTATTGGGAACACCCTTGGGGAACACATTGGGAACCTATTGGAAACCTGAGGGGAACCCATTGGCAATTTGAAAGGAACATGTTGAGAACCAGAATTAGAACTGAGATACATGTTTTTGAAAAATGTGACTAGAAACAGGGTTGGTTGGAGGTTAACCAATATTTAACCATCAGTTTCAGTCCGGGTTAGTAAGAACTAAGAACTCAATCAAAACTGGGGTCTCATTTTCAGAAGCAGACTTTTAGAACTGGAAATTCCATTTATGTGTGAACACATACTATTTAGTTTGTCTCAACAACAAATGCTACAAACAAAAAGGGCTTTCTATATAGATCATACACAAAAAAATTTCTTTATTCAAATCACCTAAACCCTAACCACAAGTTCAGGGTTTTTTTTTTTTTTCCCCAATTTTCTAATGTAGCTGATGTGGCGATCGTCCATATGATGATTTAGCCAGATTTGGCTACAGATTAGATATGAAAGTAGGGGAAAAAAAAGCAGAATCCTTCTATATTCTTGACTACCTACTAGAACTTATCATAAAAATCTTGCCACTTCAGATGATTTAGCCAGATTGATCTGACGTGATTTTGTTGATTTTGTTAGGACCTGCCTGAAAGGACTACATCCGTATGACCTACGTGTTCATCACACACTCATTGGGCCAAAAAGAAATTTTGACACGTCCCTCCTTCAGAGTGCAGGGCCTCTGATGGGTTCTTTGGATTTCAAAGGATTTTTCAAGGGAACATTATTTCATTTTTTAGGGTTTCTTCAATTGCATAAATTTCATCTAATAATTACATGTTCTTGTCCCCTAATCATAATTTAACAAAATAGTGAGAAATTCTTGTTACAGACCATAATTAAACATATTCTTTCTTTTTCAAAAAGGGGAGGCAAAATATTTTATGTAAGAGAATGGGTCCCCCTCATGACCATTGTGTCAGGTGCACCTAGACGTTTGCACTTGACATTGAGGCCCTGATACAATAATCAGAGGGGCACACTCATTCGGTGTTTATAGATAGACCCTTCTCCTACATAAAGACAGGGAAGTATTTCTTCAGGAGCTTGTTAAGTGATAGTTTATTTCCTTGTATTTTTTAAAGCCCAAAAGCAATAACCTCTTTCCTTTTGCATGGATATGCTTGAGTTGTCATATCCTTTTCTTGAATCCAACATTGGTGGTGTGCAAGTTAGCCATTCAATTTGAATTTTACTGCACTCCTCTTTGAGTTCTAAACATTTGTTATAAACAAATATTTGTTGAAAAGAAAAATAAAAAACCTAAACCCTTTTATAGATAGAGAGTATCGATACCACTACAGAGAGTATGGGCAGGCTGCCACTATCTTGAGATGGGCTCTCGCTGCAGAGGAGGGTTCTTCTAGACTTGGAGTTCTTTGGGGTTTACCTCCCCTTTCTTTAGTTGATATGCTTCACGTGATTGGAGGAGGGTTTGGCTCTTAGTGGTTCCCTTTCCTCCCACCTTTTTTAGGGCTTGCTTGCCTTAGTCCAGGCCCCTTATTTCTTTTTCTCTCCTTTTCTTGGGTGTTTTCTTTTTATAAAGTTTGGCTGGGTTTCATCAAAAAGAAAACATGAACCACAAATAAGAAAAAAAGCTCCAAAAGATGCACACAAAGGATTACCTTCTGAAGTCCAAAGGACCACAAAACCTCGGATATTCCAAAGTTATTGGTTGATCTTCTGCCATATAATTGACCTAAAACTGGTCCTTATGACGTGGGAAATTGACCTGAAGATCGATTTCCAATGTCATAAAGACCTAGCTTTTTTTTTCTCAAAAAGTGTATTGTGACATCACATTAAAAAATCCATCCATTTCTTGTGGGGGCTTTACAATTTTCATAAAGCCCACCTACCCTTGTTGTGCAATTTATAAAATCATAAAGCTTGCTTCTTGTCTTGTCTCTGCCACATTAGCTGCCATATTTACACATGGTCTTAGGCCAGGGCATTAGGCTTTACTTGGGCTTTAAGTTACCACCTAGGTTTGCAGTCCCAATTTTAGTTTTATATGTGGAGTTGGAAAGAAGCAATTAACTTGGATACGAGAAAGTTTTCTTTGCAATGTCTCACGCCCTGAGCACTGCTGGAGATGCTCTTAGGAGGGATGCCTTCCCCTACACTTTACATATTCTAGAAAAGGACAAAATAGAATGGTTAACACTAAGGCCTTAATCTATTTACTTTTGATTTTTAATCTGTGAGTACTTGAAGGGGCTAATGCTCATAGGCTAATGCTCATATTTCGCTTTGTGTGCATCCGTACCAAAAAAGGCTATACGATTCATTCCAATTCTTGACACATCCACATTCAACACTATTGCTTTACAACTTGCACACATGCAAATAAAAGTTTGTTCGCTGCTTTGGTTGAAAGCCTTTTCAGCAGACACATGTATGAAGAATACACGAGGAGATGCTACGTTGCAACCGATTAAGAGGAAACCAGAAGAGGAAGTAGTTTATTGGCAGCCTTTGACAAGGTGTGAAGTCCACGCCATGCCATTTGTGCTAGAGATGACAGAAAAGTGAGGTTATGCTATCATCCGCCTGCCTGCAGTAATTTCTTGTGACAATTTCTTGTGGTAGGGGTGGGGTCTTTGGTGCTGGGGTTGGGTGTCGACGTGGCCTTGTGGTGTTTTGTTTCTCTTTGCAATGGAGTTTTCTGTTTGTGTCACCAAAAAAGAAGGAGATGATATGGGTCTGAAACAACATTAGTCCTTACAAGCTCTCATAACTCAACGTATCAAAATAATTATAAGAATTGTAACTACCTAACCTCAATCCCATCCATTCTCCTCAATGGATCATGCATGATCAGCATTTTTTTCTAGGCAAACTGGTGCAAAATTTTGACCTCAAAAATTAGGAGGAATAAGTATTTTGTTGCAAATTCCCACCAAATTTCACCAAATTTTGGTCACACCCCAAAAAGATATGTGATCGGTTTCTAGTGTTAGGGCAGGTTTTTTTTGCCAAATTTTCTATTTTGGCAAAACATCTCTTTTGCTACATTCCCAAAATGAAAAAAAAAAAAAAGCTAATCATGATAACCCATTAAGTCAGTTCATCTTGAGCTTTCAGTGACTTATAGAGAGCCCACTCCTGGGGGGGGAGGTGAAGGGGGGTGAGCAGCAGCCAAAAGGCAAAGAGGCAATCATGCTCTCATCTCTAAACTCATAGTAGTTCTTCACCATAAGAGCATCTCCAGCCAGTGGTGTTCCTGGCCTTGGGTGAACCAGCACATACACTGGTACCATGGTCAAAAACCAGTTGTTGGGTCTGGTGTATAGACCTAGACCTGGTATCAACACTGGTACCAAGGACCCTACTAGTCTGGTATGAGCCAAGGCAATACCACTATCCTACCAGGTTTATACTAGTCTCAAAACTCTTATATACCCGTCATACACCAGTCAAGTAAACAGTCTTGAGAACCTGATACCAGGACCAGCTGGTATGTTCAAAAGTTGATACCCATACCACACCAACAATGGTAAAAACCTGCAATTATCTTGGGTTGTTTTCTAACATGTTATATTTAACATCGCTAGATGTTAAATTTACCACCTCCAATATACAGTCTTAATATTGCCCTCTTATCAATATTCACCACCTCCAACATACAGTGTTAATTATTCCCTCTCTTCACCCATTTTAATAATAAAAAGTGGAGAGTATAAAGCAAAAGGAATATTTAAATCTCACAATTTAATTAAAAACAGTTATTTCCTTTTAGTGCAGCTCTTCCAGTTCACACAACCTCGAGTTTCAATCATGTCAAAAAGGCAATTTCACAAAATTGCATGCGACAAAGCAACTCTTTTATCTTTTAGGGTTTCTCATGGCAAATGTAGACTTCTTTTTGGCCTGAATCATCAAGATTCTAATTCTAAGTACCTCGGGTTTCAACATGTAGCCAAAAACTAGAATGACCCTTCAACTCAAAGTTTTTATGTTCATATTTTGTTTGTAGTCAAATTCGGTAATATCATTTTGTCATCTTATGGATGATCATAACTTATGTTGTATAGCAAATTTGAAAAAAAACACACACACACACACTCGTGCCTCTGAATTGCCCACATGGAATTGTATGCAAAATGTGTAGGGTAAAACCTAAAGGTAAAGGCATTCCCAAAATAAGGGGTCTAGTATGAGGTGATAGATATTTGAGTATCAGCATGTCCTAGGCCTCACATTTTGGGATTGTTTGCCACTTAGTTTTACCCATCATAAAGCACAATATGGATGTTGCCATGAACATTAACATAGGTAAATCATAAGGTGTAGGAGGGAGAAGGTTCTTAGTTCTTACACCTACTCCTTCCAAGTGGAAGGGATCTTACATCTATAAAAGTCAATTCATATGTACTTTTAAACCACCAATATGATGTCCATAAGCTTAACTTTATTCAAACAACAATTGTGGGAGTTTGTCCATAATTGACTAAATTGATAACCTTACATTGCACAACCTTACATTGTAATTAGATTATATATAGGTGACAAGTCAAATCTAATTGAAAATGAAGGTTTTTGTTACTATTGGCATCATTAGTTTAAAAGTTTGAATTCAACATCATGAACATGTTTATTCAATTGCACATTACACTTTTTTTTGAGACACAATGATAGTTTCATTTTTGTCATTTCATTAAACCTCTTACCACTATGGCTCCATGGCTCTAATTTTGAATATCAACATTGCATCTCATATTTGCCACCTAAATTAGGATTGTGTTGAGCTACAAAAACTTATCAAATCAAAACACCAAGAGTTTATTCAGTTAAAATGGACACCAAATACAAGGAGTTTAATGTTATTACTTGTTCAAAAGTGGAAGAATTTTCAAACAATGTGATGTGTTTAGGCACTTGCAATGACACACTCCTAAACTCCTTGATAGACTCAACTGCAAGTCCAAAGGTGAAAATAGCGAAAGGATAAGGAGTTGGGTACGCTCCCTAACTCACAACACTTTGGGGGTAGAAGGGCATGCCGAAACTCCAGTATGGGGATTAAAACGAGTGACAAGTGGGTCAATTATTCACATGGACCTACATAAACTAAACACCAAGTTGGTTAATGCGTAGTTAGAGCACTTTTGGTGCACAGACAAACCATGGGCAAACACGGATTCACAAGACTCATCACGGCCTGGATTTGAAAGAAACCACCACCTTCCCCCTTATAGTATTCTTTGTGCCTGGCCATGGGACCTACACCCAAATGTCATTTTGTCCTAGGAGTCCCAAGTTGAAAGGGGAATCCCGAAATTCTTAAAATTGAGACTCCCACAATTTTGGAGGCACATAACTTCTTGTGCAGACCTTCGATTGAGGTGAGGTTTGAAGAAAAATTATAGCCCTCATCAAGAGTTTTTCAACAATATGTGGCATGTCATCTACATGCAATTAAATCATGGCAATCCCCAACTTTTAATGGTTGGTAGTCAAATTGGCAATTTGACTCCCGACCCTTCTTTTGGCCATAACTTATATTTTAAGTACCCAAATGGGTCATGTGAGCTCATTTTAGACATCTACGTTCCATGATATTTTCAATGGTATAAGGAACACTTAAATCCAATGAGTTTTGACTCTTACAATTGCTTTTTGAAAATTCGAAAGTCCATCGGGACTCCAACTCCCAAAGTGGGAGCCCATTTAGAAATGTGTGGGTTCATTTCCTCACACCCTCCTACACTCTTAGGAACATGAAATGTGACTCCCAGGCTTCATTCTTGGCCTGCACCTTTGCAAGCCCAAGGCTAAGGTTACGACATGCAAAATGGAATGAAATCCAAAGGCTTATAAAGACAATTGGAATTATTTGAACAATGAGTTCAAAGACAATCATGATTATTTTGTAGGTACCAATAATAATACATCTTATGATAAATTGTTTCTAATAGATCACAAGAGGCTTCATCTCTCAAATCAATTTGTTCACAAGTTTTATGATAATTTATTGATATTTTTGAAGGTGATTTCACCATTAATTTTCAATTACATGCACAAAATATGGAGGCTACAAATGACACAATCTACATACTTGAATCATCATTCATTGAAGAGACACCCCCGTTGGAAATTTTGGATGATAGAAAAATTTAAAAGACTTATATTTCCCAAGCCAAAATTGCCAGAATCTATTGGAAAACAAGCATTTGCAACGAATCAAAAACATGTATAAATCAAAAATTTGTTGATATGGATGATGTAATGGATATTGACTTTGATTCAATTATTTAATATAATAGGTGAACATTCACATCACAATGCTTTTAGGTCTTAAGCACCATCATTAGTGAAAATTCACCTTTGTTAAACAACACATGTAAGAAATGAAAATGGACAATCACATTCATGTTTTTTATTAATGTTGTTGACAAAGGGAATAAGGCACTTGTGGAGGTCCTAAATTGTATGAATGAAATGCAAATGTTGATGGAAAATAAGCAATCAAAACACATAATGTAATTTCTGTAAAACAACTTGAAGACATGATCAATCACAACAAATGATGCAAGAAATTAGGAATTATGCAATGGTTCAAGTTTTTTGCAAGGTTTGAAATGATGTGTCATGTTTTTATTTTTTTTAAAAAGTTTAATCCAAATAATAATACACCATAATAAGACCATAAATTTAATCATATTTTTCATTTGCATTGCATTTTGATACCCTACATTTTTTTCATTTTTTTGTTTTAATGTTTCATCAAGAAAAAAGATTCTTAAATTTTTTATATAAATTTGGAACATATTGGTTCATAGTATCTACAAACATAATGTATAAATGAAGATAACATTATAAAAAACATCATGGTAGATTTTTGTTGATTCATATTTTTTGCTAACAAAAAACACCCAATGTGTGACTTTTTATCATTGAGGTTTGATACCATAAGTCATAGTGCACACAATGTACATTGTCCCTTCAAACCTAGAGCCAATGTATGAAAGGAAAACACACATAAGGTATCTAAAGTTGGTGACTCATTCAACATGGGTGTCCATTTCATGGAAGCAATCTAGGTGCATTGTATGGCCACATTATAAGATTATGATGTCTTTTATAAATCAAAAAACTTTTACGCATGGGATGAACATTTGAATCAACAAACTATTCAAGATCCATCAATAAAAATTCCCTAATGAATAAAATCCAATTTCATTTCATATAGTTTATTTCATAAATAACTACCATTGAATATTAAAAGCAAAATTACTAAAGATGTCATGCACAAAATTTTGCTCACATCTAAAGTTGTTGTTTTAGTTCATATATGGTGGTGCACAAGAGAGGCACCGTGAAGCACATAGGACAATTTTAATGCATACTAGACTTCTTAACACAAAGGTTTCCATTTTTCAAAGCAACAAAGTAACAATAGTCTACACCTCACACATCAATATTTTCAAGGATGCATAGAGTTATTTCTAATACTAATCAATGAAAGTTATCCCATTTTCATGTTATATTTTCCATTTTATGTTAGATAAATATAAATCAACCTATCAATACTATTAATTGGACCTACTAACAATTAATACCTAAACTATTTAATTTATGTATATGGTATATTTTCTCTATTTGTTTTCTACTACTAAAGATTAAAGCACACCCTATATTAAGTATAAATTGGTCTTTAAAATAAAAATAACCTTATTGTAGAACTAAATAAATTTAAGTTTTATCCAATAACTAATATATGACACCTTATCTTTTTATTAATGTATTTTTTTCTTTTCATGAAAAGTGACCCCCCACCCAAAGAACATTCTTGAACCTAGATTGGAGGTTCATGTCATGTCATAGAAACAACATGAAAAAAGCTTCAATTTTAGAGTTGAAACATAAATGCCCACATGATCAAATTATAGATTGACCACTAATATATTGAAGATGATTGTAGTGGATTTGATACATTGTAATGAAAAGTCAAGTTAAATCTATTTGTTCACATTTTTTTTTGACAATTCAAATTGACTTTTACAATAACATTATTTATTTTTGTTTGACATCTTGTGTTCTTTTGTTGTTGTCCAATGTAATGTGTCAATTGTTGGTGATGAATCTTCCCTTAAACATCTTCATCATCTTGATTTATGTTTTGGGTAGATTCACTCATGCATTTTTTCTAGTGGTACATCATATGATACTTCATTCATGGTTGATCTATCATTTTCATGAACTAGTTGGTCCAAATGTTCAAGCATTGACATCTAGGCGTAAACGAATTTTTTTGAAACCACAGTTGTGACTATTTAAAAGACAATGGGTTTGCTTGCTAAGATGATGTCATAAATTGGGATTGGTTACAAAAAATGATGGATTATAAATCCATCATTTTATAATAATAATAATAAATTCATGAAAAAAATTCACATTATATTATTATGTAAAGGCATGGATAATTATTGTTCATGATTATGTCATTTTTAATGCATTTAAATTCATCTAAGTTTTTTAAAATGATGTTATTACCATTTATTATTCATTCCAATTTATTATGTTTCACATATTGACATAATATATTAAAAATATTGTCACCCAAAGTCATCAAAGACTTGCAATATTAATACAAATTTTCACACTAAAACATGAAGAACTAAACATAAGTTACACTTGATTTAGCTCCTATTAATCTTAAGGGGACACTTCATGTAAAGTTTGGGATTTACGTGTGTCAAACAACCATTTTTAGGTGGGATTAATTAGATAATTGTCTAACCTCTTTTTTATCACCATGTTATTATCTAATTTTCTAATATATACATATTAAAGCCGCCCTATATTAATTATAATCCATTATTTTTTATTATTGCATACCCTATATTATAATTAAATTGATTATTTGAATAAAATGTACCCTATTTGTAAACCAACTAACTTATTTTTACCCAACAACCAATATGTTGCACCCTATATTTTTACTCATATATTTTTTATCTTTTTTACTAGTGTCCCCCCTAGGCTATTAATGTGACTACACCATCCATGTTGCATTCATCAAGTATAAAATTATTTAACAAGCAATAGTAGCAAATCACATATGGTTAATACATTTGAGCTTCGTGTTGTTGTGTGTTACTAGTGACAATTAATTGTTTTAATTTTTTTTAATGTTTTCATTTATATATGTCAATGTCAAATTTAATTTCAATTAATACACATTTCATGAACATGAAAACACACATGTTATTTTTTTTTAATATCCATGTTGGTGGATAGGAAAAAAAAATGAGGTAGTTATAAAATGGAGGCAATTATTAGGAAAGATGGGAAATAGTTATTATGAAAGTTAATATGAAAAAAAAAATAGTTATAAAGAAAAAAGTTATGAAATAGTTAAGCTTGAAAATGAAGTAATTACTTCTAAATTGTCTTTGGAATGGACAAGGGACGACCAAATGATTGGAATGGTTGTGTAGAAGTAATATGAAACATTTTGTAAAGAACCCCATATAAACTAGTTCTTATGTACGTCATTCAAATAAAAAATCATATATGGTTCATACAATACAAATCCAAAAGATTTCGGTTCATAAGCTCATGAAAGATGACAAAAACATTCTCAATTATATCCTCCCCTTACAATGATATTTGTTGTGCAATCATTCCAAAGTAGTGTGACCATGTTTAGTGTCCTTGAAAAGCATCGTAAGTCACAATGACAATGGGTAATTTTGTCATCGAGAAGTTAGGGTTGATCTTTTTAAATTATTGCATTGAGCAAAGAAAGACCCTTCATACATGGCTTTGTGATAGATTCTAATTATTTGATAAAGCCAAGTAACTCCGCAAAAACATCAATGATTTTTTTTTCATGATTCATAATTGTTTGCATGGCCATTGTGTACCTTTTGTTTTTGTAATAGTAATAGTCTACCAAATGGATTTTCAGCTTTGCTATGTAATTCATGTGCCACGAATGGCACCTTGAATTGAAAGAGTACATGAAAAAGCCTTCGTTTACCTTGACAAGTTTATTGCCTGGGGGCCAAGAATTTTTTTATTTAAATATTATGTTGAAAGCATGGATAAACTCATGAAGCACTTGCATATTGAAGATTTGCTAATACCAAATAGTTTAGAACAAGCGAGGTGCTCATTAACATGCATGAACTTATACAATGCACCAACATCTTGATAAATATTGATATCACACCTTTGTAAGTTGTAGTTTCCTTCTTCATATGCATCTTTAATTGAAATCTTTGTGTCAATTGAAAGATTATCACCCTTGTCATTTAAATTTTTTCAAATCTATCTTGCATCATCAAATTATGTCATCACAAATTGCAAATACCAAGTTGTAAATGTTGTTTTAACCCAATCTCCTAGTCCTAAGTCTATAAGCAACATATATATGCAAGAAATTTGGAATTGATGAAGGATCAATGCAAATTTCAAGCCTTGCATCATTTTGAATTCCTATTTACATGGCATGGAATGATGTTGCAATTTATCAATGGTGCAATGTAGCATAACAAACCATGCATGCATGAAGATATGTGTGAATAATGTTAAGCTACATATCTTTTCCCAATAATGATTCTATGGTCACTTGTGTGTGAAAATAGAAAAAACAAAGATATTAAAACCCCATGGTTGTTGAAAAAACTATGGATTTATGAAATGTACTTCAATAATAATTTTAATTTAAACTTCATTTTGAAAATGTGAGAAACAAGTGAAAATAATGGTAAAAGAGTTGGAGTTTTATCAATTTAATATTGTAAATGATTGATGTTACTCTCCAAATTTCATTTACAATGATGCATCAAATTTTATAATATATGTTAAATTATTAATTATTAAGTTGTTGATAAATTGCTCTAATCTATATTGTACAAATTTTAAAACCCAAGCTTTGATATGTGAAATTGCCACAAGAATTGCATAAAACTTAATGAAACAATTTTACATTTATTGAAATGTTTTTACATTATGTTCCAAAATTGAACAATAACTAATTAGGCATTGGGGGTTTTGTAACATATCTCGGTGTTTCTAGTGAAAAATTTGGCAAATAAATTTCATTTGCATTTCAATTTAGTTCCAATAATACATCATATTTTATTTTGAAATCATGTTGGAAGATTTGTGTGGGCAAGTAATTACTACAAGATATCATGGTTTATTTGATAAAAAAACTAGACCAAAAACTAATCATTTTGACATTTGGTCATGCTTGACAAGTCAATTTGACTAATGGTTTTTTTGACTAACTATAAAATGGTCTATTTGATTGGTCAAATTAGACAAAAAGGGGCAAAAGGAGAATGTAACAATTGGTAGCCATGAGGAAAAAAGGAGGTATGTAGGAGAGAAAAGAAAGTTAAATATCGAAAAATGATATCTTACAAAGCCTATTGGGAAGTTCCCCATGTTACTTCCCTTTGTCTAAAGGTTGTTTGCAAATACAATTAGTGATGTTTCCATTTAAAAACTCTTTGCATTGGTTAAAGCTCCAAAAACAACTTATTGTAAGTGATTTTTTCACACCTTACATTCTTTTTCATGTTTCATTCCCTTTTCTTGTGATTGTTTGGTAATTCCTTTCATTTGACCTTTAGTACAACAAGGTTTAGTGTGAGGTTTCCTGTGTTGATTTTTTTCATCTACCAATTTTGCAAGTTTAAATGGTGGTGTTGTAATCAACTTATATCTTTTAACATTATTACAAGTTTCATCAATGACTTGTTCCAAGAGAGTTCCTCCTTGCCACCTTGCATTCTTTGTGATTTTGCTTTGTTATTTTAGAAAACTATAAGCGTCAATGAAAAGTGTGAGATGTAATACTTTCATTTTTTTGCAAACCATAATCTTTAAGGACAATGAGCAATGCAATAGTTTCATAAGGATATTACACCATGATTTACACTTATATTTCAAATTTTTTTAGATGACATGGTGTAAATGTATTTCAAAAATATATACACCCCTATCATGCAAGTGTAAGTGTAAATCCGATAATACACACAACATGAAATGTAAAAACTTTGATGCATAAGGAATGTAAATGTTTTATAACTTACAAAGTTTTACATGGCATGTAAAATGCCTATTTATAGTTACACACACAACATTGCTTGTCATATGACCTAGGTTGGCAAGTTGAATTGGAGACACGTGGGCTTAGGGGATCACATGACACCTATATTTGGTGCTACACATGTTTATAGATGAAATGAAAAAAATTGAAAACATGAAGTTGAAAATTCACATGATCACTCTTGACTTCATGTATGTAAACAATCTTGCAAAATGGGTTTACTTTTTGTACATTATGTTTGTTCATGCTTCCACCTAGAGTCTTTTCCTTCAATTTTGTCAAGTAATTTAGAATTCCATGTAAAAGAGGAATGAGCCAAATTTGTCTAGAGGTTTGATAGAAAAGTAAAAAAAAATTAGAATCCTACTTTGAAGCTCTAATAAGGTCTTAAAGATAAGAAGAAAAAAGAAAAGAAAAACTACCACCCACATGAACCTTAGAAGACAAGGTTGCATTTAGAGTGTTAAATTACAAAACATACTCACATTTGTGAAAAAAAGTGGACTTAGTTGATCTAATACCATGATAAGTATTACCCTTCAATTCCCTTGCTTACAAATTGTAGCACATAGAAGATCTATAAGAGGTCAAAACTTAAAACATTGAGCAAGGCATAGGTAGGAAGATGTGTACAAATATCTTCCACTTTGTTCAAAATTATTTTTTGGCGCTATGGATCATCAAGCCAATAAGCAAAACCACAGTTGGGAGTCACTAGTCATGGCCAATGTGCAAATGTGCATGTGTGTGTGGGCTATCTTAGATGTTATCTACAAGAGCCAAACAATTTGACCACACTAAAATAATATTTTAATATGATCATTTAGTTAGAATTGAGTGTAGTCTATAAAAATGTAGGTGCCACGGTTGAAAGTGAAGGTGAATTACTATGGACAACATGAATAACAATGATTGGTGTGGTAGGTTTGTAATGGGTTAAAGATGTAATGTGTTTAAGTGGAAGTGGAATTGAACTCCAACTTACCCTTTTTGGTCTTTGCAAAACACATTCCTTGAGAACTTGCCTTCCATCCGTGTCTCGACATTAGGAAAAGTCATTACTATCTCAATGTTAGGAGAGTCATTAAGAGAACCTTGAGTGCTATTTGGGTTTTGTTTTTCCTATTCATCAACATTTCAACCTTTTGACTCATCTTTGTCATAGCATCCGGCTAATTCCAAAAGTTACAGGCAATGAAAAAATTATTGTAAACACGATGGTCTTTTAGATACCAAAAATATCAGTCTATGGCTGAATCAAAATAGAAGATAAAAGTTACACTACTAATTGGTGGGTTTGCTTGATGATAACCAAATGAATCTCAAGTTAAACTCCACATTTTAAGAATGGAATGGGCTAGTACTGTAGATTGCCAAGTGTTAAAGAACATACTCTCAATTTATAATCATCTTGATGGGATCAATATATTTTATCTTTATTCAGAGGAATGATGAAGGCAACTAGACAAAGTCATCTTCACCAATAGTAGGAGAAGAACACAAGATGAGCAAAACATTAAATATGTTGGACCCACATAGGAAGGTATATTTAAACATTGAAAAGAAAAGGGAAGAAAAAAACACAATAATTACAAAATCTTTTTGGTGCCTCACATGGCTTTGCTTGATGACACCAAATGAATTTCAATTGGACCTCCACATTTTAAGAATGGAATAAGATTGATACTTTAGGTTGCCTAGGGCATAGAACATGACTCAATTCATCTTCATCTGGGGTCGACGTATTTGATTTTATTTGGAGGAATGATGAAGGTAACTAGACACAATTACTTTTCAGTAATACGAGGGGAATAACAAAAGAAGTTATATAGGAAGTTGTATTTAAACATTGGTGAAAAGAAAAGTGAAGAAAAAGAAGTAATCACAAATTGTTTTGGTGCCTTACACATGTATTGGTGATAACAAACCTAATACATTCTGTATATGAAGGTTGTCCCATTGATTCTATTGGTTGCAAATTTTGGCTATTTGTGAAAAAAATAGCCTTGGAAAAACTCTTTTTCAGTATAAATCTCGTCTTCTCAGCAAAATAAAAAAACAATATAATGAATTGTCTATGCCAGAGTTTAAAAAAAAGCTTTTGTGGTGTAGCCACATTGGCAAAAGGGGATCTAGCCAGATTTGGTTACATAGCAGGTAGGACACTACGTTTTCTTTTGTAATCCTTTTAGTGTTTGGTGACTTGTAGGAGGAAGAGGAGGTGCTCTAAATTTGGCAAACCCAATCCAAGAACCTTGTCTTTTTGGCAAAATTTTCCAAAAAAATCCAAAAGAAAAGCCTTTTGGAGGGGTCGTAGCCCCGAATGTTTTTTTCACATTTGAGTGAAATTTTGCACAAAGTTTTTTTGGCTGACTCCTGTTGTGAAGATGGCTAAAAAATGACAAGCAAACAACAATTGCCTAGGTGAACTTTTTTAGAAGATGATAACATTGGTTGAAAGGTGAACTATGGTTTGCCATGCACAGGAACCTAATAATTAATACTGTGAAAGGAGGGGACCTTTTGATGATATGATGCCATTTGTAACGATTGTGAAATGTGTGGCACATCGAGATGAGGCCAAACCTTGGAATGCACTGTTAATGAACTGTTATCCTGACATCCCCAACTTTGACAATGTAAATTAACTTATTCGATCTTCTGACAATGTAACAAATTGGGTCCATCGCTTAACAAATTGGATCCATCATGATAACATACGGACCAAGACCAAGTGATTCAAACTTTTGGCTACCTATATCACAAGTGGATGTGGGGTTGGTTTCATTCACAATTATGTTGTTGAAAGTTCTATACCACAAGTGGATGTGTGGTTGGTTTCATTCACAATCATGTTGTTGAATGTTCTATATCACAAGTGGATGTGGAGTTGGTTTCATTTACAATTATGTTGTTGAATGTTTCATGCTTGGCTTTTTAGCCAGGGTTGTCTTGTTGCCCCCTCGGAACAATTGTTATTAAGTAGGGTGAAGAGCCACTCAGTCTTTGTTTGCGGTGGCTAGGGTAACCCTGTTTGTTGCCCCTGATACGGAGGTTCCAAATTGATTCCCTCTAAAAGGGGCAGGAGCTCACAAATCAATCAATGGTTGGCATTTTCACAAAGGGAAAATGAACTCACATTTTCTCCGCCAAACCCACTTTGGGTACAAAATGATTTGAGTAGTAAAATTTCAGGATCTTCTTCATCCCAGGTATTTTATGCTTCATGTTGGTTTTGGCAAAAATGAAACAAATCCAATGCCAAGAAGAATAATGTGGTGGAAGCACAAAGCCGGAGAGTGTGATGCACAAGCAAGAGATGAAAATAAGTCACTGCAAACCCACCACGCTTAACCCAAAGACCTAATTAGGTACCAAAAGCTTCCCAAACACCTAACTACTGAAACATTCCAGAAACACCTAATAAATACCAAAACCTTAATTTAAATTTGTTTATTTTGGGGGGGAGGTTGTCGCCAAATTTATGCCTACTGGCTGTGCAGTTTTAAGAGTTCCTTGAAATAATTTCGCCAACCTGGCGAAATCTGTCTGAATCTGCCTAGGGATTCTCGCCAACTGGATCCATCAGGAAATTGAAAACAAAAAACACATAGTGCTTCTCAACGGTGATCCGGCACCCACGAGCGCACCATCCACTGGATGTCTGTTATTCCTCAGTTGTGGATGAACCTCAAGAAAGTTAATATTTGGTTTCACCTTGGTAACTAATTCTGTAAGAAATAGGTCTCATATATAGGTACGTAGCTAGGTAGGACAATCGGCAAATACTAGATAACTAGATGGATTATAGTTTATACATAGGTAAGGGCTGTTTTTACTACCTACCTACTAATAACCAGCTTGTTGGTTGTTGGTGGGTAGGTAGTAAAAAAAAAGCAACTGAGGTAACCATGGTTAGCTAGGGAGCTGGAGGCCAACAGAAAACTGTTTCCGGACTACTTAGCATCCATCCTTCAAGGTGCGCTGGTGGGTGCTGGTTCACCGTGGCCCTTATCAACTACGTAAATATCACCAAAACCTTTTTACCTAGGAATTGGGAGCGTGTCATCTCCACCTGAATTTTATTACCAACTCTAGTACCGTGTACCTTCCGTTCATTTTTGGAATTTACGTACCAATTCTCAAATTTTGTCCAGCCAGAATTTTCAAGTTCCTTTCAAGGTCCTAATATCTGGTTCCTAGTCACTACCTACTAGCAGGTGTTCTTTTACTGGCGAATTTTCGCCCAATTTCGACCTGAAAATATGATTTCAACCTATTCAAAAGGTTTTTTCATCGAAAAAAAGTCCCAAATTCGCCAGAGTTCGAAGAAAAATACATCCAAATCGCCAGATTTTATGATAAGTTCTAGTAGGTAGCCAAGAACATAGATGGATTCGTTTTTCTTTTTCCTACTTTCATATCTAGTATGTAGCCAAATTTGGCTAAATTATTTTCTGAATGATTGCCACTTTGACTACAACAAAATCCTTAAAATAAACCCTGCTACCTAGTACCTCTCCCCCCCCTCCGCCCTCCCCCGCCCCCTCTCATTCTTCTCGGGCAGGAAAAAGTTGGAAAAGGGAAAACGTCCAAATGAAGAAGTAGTTGCAAAAGAAGGAAAACGCTTTGAGCAGTGAAATACGAGGTATGTATTCTGTATTCACCAAATAATAAAAGTACGGCATTTCTCAAGGAAAATACATACAGCATTCCATACGTACCGTATTTTTCATCACGGCTACTTAATTCATAAGCGCTTTGCGGTTCGTCATAGTATTATACGCTTCGTGAGGCGGTGCTGCCATTGCTGCCGCCGTGGAGCACACGAAGAAGTAGGAGCAGGACGACGAGAAAGAATTTCTCGACCCTTAGAAGTTCTTCTATTTTTCAATCGCTGCTGCTGTTGCTAATGTCGTCAATGGAGTGATTGAATTTTTCATAGTGTAAGTAATTTTTGTATTTTGTTCTTGTTCAGCCAGCTTCATTAGCAAAGGCACTTGCTAAATTTCTTTCCTTTCTTTTGTTGCTTTCATGCTTCTTCTCCTTCTTCTCCTTCTTCTTCTATCGAGCTTCGAACTTTCGTTGATTTTTTTTTTCTTTTTTGGAGGATTTTTTGTTTGGGGGTGTGTTCTCTTCTTTATTCCAGTGAGAATCTCAAGATCACCAATTTGCAGATCTTGAACATTCTTTTGTTGTTGTTGTTGTGGCGGTGGTGGCGGTGGTGGTGCGGGGGGAACTGGACTGTTTTGGGAGTGGTTTGCAGAATTTAAGTGAATGAGGAAATTTTGTAGGGGTGTTGGAGATTTTTGTTTTGTGTCGGAAGTATTGGTTTTGTGGGATCAATTTTATGTCTTGCGTGTTTTCATCGCTGTTTATTTTCTTGTTTCTTGTGTGTGTGTTTCCAGCGCTCGAGTTCCGGTTTCTGCGCTATTTTGAGGTACATTTTCCACGGGTGTCTTCTTCGTTTTTGTTTTCATTTTGGGTGGGATTTTTTGGGTTTCTGGATTCGAGCTAACAGTTTCTCATGAGCGTTGTTGTCTTAGCACAGCTGAGTTTGTTGCGAGTATTGGTAGTTGAAACCTTTTGTTGTTGTCACTTTGGCTGTTGTCGCTGTTTTGAAGAGGTAAAAAAATCTAACTGTCTGTAGCAGAAGAACAAGTCTCGGAACTTTTGCGGACAGAAGTTTGTTGTGTGTGACATGAGATCGGCTTTCGTTTCTGAAACTGAATTGGAGGTTCCTGGTGCGTGCAGATGCTAGTGATCTGAGCAAGCCTGTCTATGTATCTTTTTTCACTTTTGCAGTCATGTGGAATTCATTCTTAGCGGTGGAAGCCAGCCAGCAGCCAGCCAGAGTTGGAGATTTAGGTTTTACAAGGGAACTGGTTGTTTGGTTAGTAATCTTATGAACTTCTTCAGTTGCAGCAGCTCCATCGGAAATCCTTCAGGAAATTTATGATCAAGAGGAAGAAGAATGTACAGTTAGACAACAGCGTTCTTGGAGAGCCTTGGTAGGCATTGCCTATCTTGCCAAACACCATGCCCTGTATACACTGGATCCAATTTTGCACAACAATTCTTACATTAGGGTGTTATGTGGAACAGCAGCAGCAGAAGAAGAATCTTGTCTTTGGGGGTTTTAAGATCAAGGAAGGAAGCAAGCTGATCTGAGCAATTTTAGGGAGAGTGTGGCAAATGGGGGATCTGAAAGCTCGACTCCTCCCACCACGGCCTAAGTCAGAATTACGCACATCTGATCTTCCAATAAAACGACCTCTATTCAATGGCATAGATGCCTTGAGCCTGAAGAAGAGAGGTCAAGGAGTGCGGTCGTGGATTCGCATTGACACAGCAGGAAACTCACATGTCCTCGAGGTTGACAAAGCTTCAATCATGCGGCGGTGTGACTTGCCAGCTCGAGATCTGCGGTTATTGGATCCCCTCTTTGTTTACCCTTCCACAATCCTGGGACGAGAGAGTGCGATTGTGGTCAATTTGGAGCAGATCAGGTGTATCATAACCGCAGATGAAGTCTTGTTATTGAATTCTCTTGACAACTATGTGCTTCAGTATGTCACTGAGCTTCAGAGGCGGCTCAGGACAAAGAATCAAGTTGAATGTGCAGGATTCAATTGGCCATCTCCGGGAGGTCAACCTATTAGTGATTCATATCCTGGCAGCCACGAACATCCCAATAGTTTCAATAAAAACAACTTGGAAGTCTCACATCCTACTATGAATCAAGAAGTTAGGCACAAGGTGGTAAATGATGGTGATATGTTTAGTGGTTCATCTTCCGAATATCTTCCTTTTGAATTTCGTGCCCTTGAAGTGGCACTTGAAGCTGCTTGTACTTTCCTTGATGCTCAGGTATGTATGTCTCTCAAAAGAGCTACCTCTCTCAATGAAAATAAATGCTAATTGTTTTTGTGTACATAATGGAGTGGGCACTTTGTGAAGATTGGAAGTATGTGGAAGTTCTCAAGGCTTACAATGATGGATATATATGTATATTTATGCTTGGGTTAACCAGATTTTCATTGAACAATTTTCTAGTCTACAGAAAACTCCACATAGCAGAGTCCAGGATTTGACCTGACACTTGTGAAGCTGTTCCTTTTACAGCACCAGATGAACTTGGGTGTTGATGGGTGAGGATTGCAGGCAGCAGAGTTGGAGAAGGAGATTTATCCAGTGCTTGATGAGCTCACATCTAAGATCAGTACACTCAATTTGGAGCATGTCCGGCGCCTCAAGAGCCACCTTGTGGCGCTTACACGAAGAGTTCAAAAGGTGATGATGACCCTTGGAGATGAATGATTCTTGTCTGTATGACTAGTATGTGATTTTACAATTTCTTCTCAGCACACTGGCTCTTTAGTTGCTAAACACAAAACATTTTGCTTGTTCTGGCAGAAGACTTGTGGTTTTGTTGACCTGGAAGACACAATGTGAAGGTATTCAGTTCTTTGAAATCATCCTTGATATGGACAAAGCAAATTTCAACAGACATTATTTCTTGAAGCATGTGGAAATCTGTGCTTTTTCAGCACTCGGGAGTTAGTTACTCTTGAGCATAATATGACCTGTTCTTTCAAAGTTATGCTCCTTCATGGTTTTGTTTTGTGCACAGGTCCGGGATGAGATTGAACAGCTCATGGATGATGATGGTGACATGGTTGAACTATATCTTACTGAGAAGAAAGAGCAAATCGCACTCACTTCTTTGGACAAAATGGCATATTTTAATTACAATAACATGGGAGCAGGAGCTTCAATGTCAGCTCCTGTGTCACCCGTCTGTTCTCCCACGAGCACAGGCCAGTTTCAGGAGAAGTCTTTGGATAAAATGCATAGTTTTGCGAGGTCTCGTCAGAGCCATGCCAGCTCTCAAAATGACGAGGATAGAGTGGAGGAGCTTGAGATGTTGCTCGAAGCATACTTTGTTGTTGTTGATGGCACTCTCAACAAGCTTACTTCAGTAAGTGTTTGTTACCTTGCATTCTAGTCTGTGTGAATTCCACTGCCATATAGACCTCTTGGCATGGTACTTTCATTCAAGTGCTGGTATGGTGAGAGGCAGTCCTGATGTTGTGGGGGATTTTTGTCTGTTGGATTGCAGTTGAAGGAGTATATAGATGACACGGAGGATTTTATCAATATCCAATTGGTGAGTATTTGACACCAGAATGGTTGAGTCTCCTGGTAAAAATTAGGGATTTACACCCATATAATCTAGAGGATTTCATCAAACATATGGATTACTTTTAACCTATCTTGGAAGGTCATGCAATGATGGGTGTTTGTGTTGTTGGTAAAGCTCTTTCATTCATTGCATGCTTCTACTGAAATTGTATTGAAATGAAGGCTTTTGTAAGGATCTTTGATGGATACTGAGTTGGGTTTTCTGGAATCTCTGGAGATACTTTGAGCTGAGTCTTTTGATCTTTCAAAACAGGACAATGTGCGGAACGAGCTGATACAGTTTGAATTGCTGCTGACGACAGCCACATTTGTGGTTGCAATTTTTGGTGTTGTAGCTGGGGTATTTGGCATGAACATTCCGATTGACTTGTTTGACGAACCTCGGGCCTTTAAGTGGATTTTGGGTTCTACAGGAGTAGCAGGCTGTGTTATCCTTTTTTCTTTTATTTGGTTTTTCAAGCAGAAACACTTGATGTTCACATAATTATTTCATGAGAACTGGGCTGAAGAGGCTGGAATAATGTCATGTAGGAAGGACAATAGCTCAATTGAATGATGTGCAAGCACTTCATCCGAAAAGTATTAGTGGGATGAAATACAAGAGTGTGGTTCAGTGCTGACCAAATCCAATTACCACAATATCATCAGTCTTTCATTATTTTCTTTGTACAGCTCACCAAAAGGGTGACAAATTCTTTGTATGTGACACAGACTATATGTCTGATGAAACACGTTTGGTACCGTTTTCTGTGCTGCATTAGTTTTCTTAAGGTATTGGAATTCTTGGGCAAGGTCTTCCCTAAAACAAGCATGGAATAGTCCACTTCTTTGGACATGAGATCATCGGTTTGCAATTCAACAGATTGTAGATTCAGCCCATACCATACCAGAAACCAAGCATTCAGTTAAGCAGTGAGAATTATGTCCCACAATATGTTATGCTTTAATCATTGTGTGTGATGAATACAGTGAACAATATGTATGGATGTGAATTTTGTTCAAGTTCCTTCATTTGACTGTGACCTATGTAACAAAACTGTACAGATTTCTACATGGATATCAAGGAGTACTATTTGTGTTCTGTGTGACTCAAGAGGACCTGCAACTAGGAATTCACAGTCTGTTTATAAAAACCAATTCTGAGAATGTCCTCAAAAAGCAGTTAGTAGTCTTGTAGATGACAACTTAAAAATTCAACTTGCAAATGTTCTTGGCAGAAGCAAAAGTGTTAAGACCCTTGACATCAGATTTTGCACTGACATTCTCATGGTGGACAAGCTATGCATAGCTGAACTGAAGTCTAATGAAGTCCTGGAAAGTTTGATGATCTGCTCTGGTATCATTAATTAAATGTCTCAAGTAGGATGCATGCTTGAGAATAATTTTAAAAAAAAACAAAAACATCTGCAGATTGTCAATTCATCTGGCAACTGTTGGGATCTTGCTGATCTTGCAAGAGTCTTGCACTCACACAGAACACTGGATCAATTAACCGTAGACTCCTTTTGGGGTAGAGTACAGAATATCGAGGGTATTTTTAAGATGCTGGAGAAGAACACAAAGATGGATTGCTTCGATCTAAGAATCGGTCGAGGGCATGGAAGTTGGTCTCAGCATGTCAGTTTAATGTTGCAGAAAAATTGCACCCTAAAAAAGCACTCACCCTCCTCGGAGATCTGGGTGCACACTTCGGTAAAGGCATTTTGTCACATGTAATTCACCATTTTTGTTGTGATGCAACTACAGGCAAAGCAAGCCAATGATACGCTCACAAAATTAGAGTTCACTCTGTGCGACTCAGAAGAGGTTCAGTTCTTGCAAATATGCTTCGCATGAACCAGACAATAAGGAGCTGTTAATACATTATGTTTCCAAGAACTCTGTTTAGTTGGCTCCAGAGGACTTTGTCTATTTTCTTGAAGGACTTGAATGAAAGAACATGCTCAGATTGCTTGGCTTGTCCGGATGCTCTACTGTCAAGGGGGATCAAAACGTTAATGACGCAATTCTTAACTACTTGAACACCAGACCTTGGCTGCACCTGAACTTGCAGAACACTCCCTTGTCTAGAATTGACTACAGGTTTTCTATCATTCAGCAGGAGCTCGATCGAAATACAGAGTTTGTCAAGAATTGGAATCCATCTCGTGTCAGTTCTGAAGGCTCCAGAGTGTTCCTTTGTGGCCCTCCACGAGCAGGGACCGCAAAGTAATTTTACAGGCCATGGAAAATGTGGAACCTGGGTCTTCTCGCATTCAGCCAATCCATCTCTATGGAGAAAGATCCAATCGAGGGAGGCTTGTTTGGTGAAAAACGAGATGAGCGCACTCGAGGCATTAAAATTTGACCGGTGGAGGATGGTGATATTGTTGTCTCCATTTGGGATCTCGTAGGGTAGGAGTAGTTTCATGCATTTCATAACTACATTGATGCCAAATTTTGGTCATTTTCCGAATCCTTCTCCTTTCTTGTTTGTGTTTGATCCTATGAGGCAAAAAAATAGGGGTGAAAAGAAGCAAATTCGAGTTGGACTTTGAGGAAGACTTCACATATTGGCCTCAATTCATAGCTGACAGAGAAAGGGGGAATTATAAGCTGGAGCATCTTTTCTGAGCTTAGTAGTGAATTTTTTTCCAAAGGGATGGGAGAAAGTTCAGAAAGTTCTCAAGCTAAGAGAGCTGCTATCGACGGCATGCAAGTTAGTTTGGCCAATTCCTACCTCTCAAGCACCTGTTAAAGTCATCTTTAGTAGCCATTGGCTTGAATGCAATCATCCATTCCACATGTTCCTTACACCAAGGTTTTCCCCTCAACTTCAAGTAAGCCACAAGCTCTCTGTCTTTGTCTACATGTCTCACAATATCTTGAAGTGATTAGACATCTGATTTTGTTCTTTTGTAGCAAGAAAATGGTACTTGCTTCATTTGATAATTTAAATGGATTTGTTGATAAATGGCAATAGAATAATATCAGGGGTGTCAAGTTGCAGTTGAGACCAATGGAGATTTGATTCAAAAACCCCTTTATTTTCTATTTTTCTTGAAAGGTGGTGTTGCACAATGCATTCTATGCATATGGTAGTCTCAGTATAGACTACAAACTAGACAAGGTTTTGAACATTTTGAACTTCAAAGCATTGAAGTCTTGGTGGAACCAGTGGGGATGCAGGCTACTACAGTGATGTGCTCATGCAGTCTTCCTTAAGCCATGGTGAAATGCTCAAAATCATAGAGGAAGACATTTTGAAGACCATATGTCAATACTGTGCTTCCTTTGATGGTTGTGGAGGAGTATGGCTTGTTCAGAACATTCTATTTCCACAATGTGTACACAAGAGCTAACCTTGTTGAAATACAGGTATGTTTGCACAACTACTCCAAAAGATCCAAGAAAGTGTGATGAAATTTTTCTAAATTCTAATTTTGTATATTTCTTCTTTGTCCATTCCCTACAAGTGATGACAACAAATAGTACTTGTACTCTATTTCTCATGCTTATGACTATGGTGCCAAAGTATTCAGGAAGGATCAAGTAATGGCAATGGAGGCATTGAAACAAGAACTGCTCACAGTTCCTTGCAATATGAAGGTCCATAAGTACACATGGAAGGAAGTGGTAGAGAAAGGGGCAAAAAATTAAGAGAGTCAAATTGTTGTCCTTTGCTCTGGCCATGACCTTGTTGGGGAGCTGCTAGGAGAGCAGGGTACAACAAATTTCATGGAATGGCAGTGGTCTAAACTTGAAGTAGAAGTTTCCTGTAGACTAGATGATGTCAAAGCACTACCTGAGATCTTTGATGAAGATGAAGATATTGTAGCCCCCTTTGATGTTTTTCATGTTATAGCTCCATTGAGACCCACACTATCAGGTTATCATGAAGCTACAATGGAGAATATGGAGAGAGGTTTCAACCTTTTTCTCCAATGTATCAAAGAGGCTGTGAAGGATAGGATCAATGCATCTTTCAAGGAAGAATGTGCTCAAATGAAAATGGTTGAATTGGACTCCAACATGAATTATGCAAGAGGGTGAATGCTCTTATGGAGTTCACAGTGTAGTTGCAACAGCAAAACATCCCATGAGTTGCTTATTGTGCTCACAAAGAAGGCATGGTGTTGTTTGGGAAATTGGTGATGTGCTTCATACCTGGGCTTGATAATGCACAATTGCATCTGATGTGTGAACACATAGATGAAATTCATGATGTGAAGGGGCAGTAAGGGTTTGAGGTGATGCTTGAAAGTGAGACATTTCAAAAAATTCAATCACTTCTTGATAAAGAGTTGCAAATACTGTTGATTCTTCTCAAGGTCGAGGCACAACTCACTACTGGACCATGCTGAAAGTTGGCCCAGGGATTCTTGGTGGAGCTGCCACAGTAATCCCCTCCCACCTACCCACCATAATGGGGTGTGATGATGCAGCAGTTTTGAGGGTAGTTGGGAAGGATGTTGGAGAGAATTAGTTTCTGGATACAATGAAGCAAGTCCCAAACAAATTGCAGAAATTTTTGATTTGCACAAGGTTATGTACACAGGGTGATGCAATGGCCAAGTTGCATAGGTGTGTGGCAAACACAAGGCAATAGGGTTGAATGACAAATCTCTGTGAGAAGTTCACTCTGGCTAAAGCTTGTCGAGCAACAATGCATCAGTAATGATCTAGGGTGTACAAAGCGTGGTTGGGGTCCCAACTGTGTGGTGGCTTAAAGCAGGCATGTTCAACATCAGTGATTGTGTACTTGATGCATTTGCAGTTAGTAGTCCCATTTACACATGCCAAATGTGGGAGCACAGAGGACTCATGTCAAGTGTTCAATTACATGTGTACACATAGTGTGGTCTGTTGGAGTGCCATGACTGTGGGATGTCTAAATGTGGGCAACTCTCTCTATACACCAGGATAGGCAGGAGCTGTACTGTCACCTTGATGGGCATTGTTGTCTCATGTGCCAGTGCACCCATACTTACAACAAGCATGCTCATAGTCAGATTGCTCATATTGGTTTTCAGTCTGACACCTATGTCAATAGTAGTCTCATTGACAAGATGCCAAATCTGGAAGCATGGAAGATGCAACAAGAATGTTCATCAAGAAGTCCACAAGTGATGCCATATCTTGGAGTCCCATGGAGATGCAGACCATGTGCATGTGTGAAAAGGCCGCAGGACTTTCTTTCCAAGTGCAACTCTGGTAGTCACCTCATGGACTACCAGATACCACTTCAAATAGTCAGTATTTCTGTTTGTGTGAGAAGAACCTTACTTCAGACTCCACACAAAAATCCTTAAAAGATTTCAGGGCTGAGGGTGCTAATTTTGTATCATCTACACATGGAGAAATGTACTAATAATTTTTTCTTCATTTTTAAGAAGCAGTATGTTGTTTCAATTTTCCATGTGATTCCTTCTCTTGGAGGCAGTTTTGAATTCAAGTCTGAATCTGAAGTCTTCATAATTCCTTCAATGCTGCTATGCAAACTGTGACCCTCATTATCATTTTGTTTTCACTAGGACTTGGAAACTGTTTAATAGTAAACCACATGCTAAAGGTTTTTTAATGCAGCCAGTCTTACTTCTCTTGTGGATGTTTCTAAGTCACATTTTTCCATTGGTCCCTGACCTTGCAAAGTTGCAGAAAGCTGAGGTCCACTCTCAAGATTAGTTTGATATTTTGAACCTCCTTGAAGTCATCACATATTGAATCTGTTATGATCTAATTGTGACAAATCTTCTGCCATCTTTCATTTGTACAAACTCTGTATACAACAATCATGTCATCAGATCTGAAAGATGACAGGGAAGTTCTAGTGAGGGACGGCTTTTGTATCATGTTTGAGTACGTTTTATTTTGAAACATGGTTGGTTCAGAGGTCAGCCCTTGACTGCAATTTATGTCTGGTTGAAGAGTAAACGAGGAGTCAATATCCAGGCAGTTTGTGCCATGCTTCAAGGCTCCAGGTCTCTATTCTTTCTCTAGTTAGGAATGCATTTTTTTCTTTTTCTTTCCTGCTGTACATCAGAGGTCAGGAAGGGGAATCAGCCATGGACAAAGTTCTCATTTTGCACAATTGTAGAATTGTGTGCATTTCCTAGCCAAGTTCCTTGTGCTCAGAGAACTCTTGCAGCAGTCAAAACTGAGCAACAAGAGGAGAAGATTTAAATCATCTTTGAGAGGGCAGTGAATCAATGAACTGATGAGATCAAGCAAAGACCACCAATGCTGGGATGCAAGAAAATTTGACAATAGAAGTGACAGTAATAAAATGACTTGAATAGGATTTAGAAATTATCTTGAAACTTATCTAGCTGAAGCAAGATGATCTACTTTACTGTTGAAGCAATGAAGGGATAAGTAAACTGTGACTCTAAAGAGTGTGGGAAGTCAGTGAGTACTAGTCGCCTGCAATTCATGTTCACGCTCAACTAATTTCAGCCACAAGGTGCATAGCTACATGTTGAGTTTTGAAACTTGACCTTTTTGTTTGATATTGGAGAACACAAAGATGGATGGCAGGTTGGATGGGGGCCCCCAGTTTACACACATGGTCTGTGGTTGGTTTCATCTCAAGTATGGATGCTTAGATTCAGCTAGGGATACAAGAATTTAAGCTTTAAACTGTCTTAAGGTTTGTAAAACCAGCTTGACTTTTGAGGATTATGGTCTGTTATGTTTCAGTTTTCAGCATAAGGCAGCAGGTTCTCATTTGGATGGAGTGTGGAAGGAGTTTCAAGGTCCATTTTGTGTATGATCAACTTTTCTAATGCACACACAGTTGCATACTATTAGCAGTTTTTCTTCTGTAATAGAGGCTTACTGCTGTTGACCATGTTTGAGGGTTCTAGAGGTTTATAGGGTTCATGCAGAATATACTAGAATATGAGGCTTTCAAATTACAGGACTAAATATTACAAGACATTGTACATGGTCTAAGTTAGTAAGCTGAATTATTGTGTTGACCCAATGAATTTTTCTTCATTTCTTTCAACACCCATGTTCTCTTCAATGGAGTAGTCCTATCCACACACAGAAAAAAAAACCCATCAGAACCATAATCAGAAGACCAACCCAGGGAGACTCTTGGGATGTAAGAGGGTATATCCCTTTGAGGTTGCAGAAAATTTTGTTCATAAGTTATTATCCTTGTTGAGCACTTGAAAAAAAGTGAACGAGTCTTGTCCAAATCTTTGCCATTTTGTCGCATTTGTTGAAAAAAATCTCAATTCTCTTCTCAGGTTGCCCAGTCTTGACACATCTTGCAAGCCCCCTATTACATGTAAAGTTGTTCATTATTACTCTGCCTGCATTAATATTGGAACTAGTGGCACCCTCTCTGTTATACCCACAAGCAGGTTTCTTACTACCTTCAAGCCACAGCATCGCCTGCCTTCTTATGCTTGACTTGGGATACCTTGAATCCCACCTACAATCTGAAATCTTAAATGTTGATGAGCCATGCATTTCCCAACAACCAGTGGATACCAGGCTGCCAGATTTCTAGCATTACAAAGAGAAGTATAGTGAGGGCGGGTAGTTGCTCTCCTTCTCTGACCTGTGATTAATGATCATGAAGGATATGTGAAGAATGGCTTAACTGAAGAATTTGTACAACCTTACATGGAACTTCCTATCTGCATTGGAAGGCCTGGCCTACGTTCATTTATGGCCCTCCACAGCAAACCAAACTTCATTTGCAGAAGATACAGTATTCTTTGAAGAAAACTAGCTTTTGTGATACTTTCTCATGAATGCAGGTTAGACAGATGATTACAAATATTGCAAGAGGTGGATACATAAGCAAATAAACCCAACTAGCAGGTCATGACTATTAATTTCTGAGTCAAGAGGAAGACAGAAAAAAACAATTGAATCAACCCAGACATGTCCAAAAGTTGTTGGGTGTGTGGTGCACACACATGGGGTAAGCTCCACTTACCCTCCCTCCCACGCAATACACTTACGTTGTAGAGGCAGCCTGCTGCCTCCTCCTCCCTGTTCTATATTTCCACTTATGTACACACACACACATTCACTCTACTTTTGCAACTGCTTATTCCTTTCACTTGCTTCTTAGCTCCAGATTTTTCTGCTGTACCTGTTGAAACATGATGATTGAACTTCTGCTATACATAACTGAAGACCCTTCAAAATTCCTCTTGAATCAAGCTCTTTTTTTGTATTCCGGGATGGCCATCACTCTTTGCAACAAGCAAGCAAGCAGGCGAGCAAGACAGCCACCTACTTCTTCACTATTTGCAACACCAAACTCCTGTGGCTTCAAGAGGTTAAAGAGAGTTGATCCATGTTAGTAACAACTAACAACCTCAGGAAGGAGGAGAAATATACTTAAGTCTGGCGTTTACCACCTGCGAAGAGCACATGAAGAAATACATAAATTTATCCATAAAGTCACCCTGTCTTTGGGAACTAGTTTGACCCTCTAATCTCTGTTTCATCCCCAATTTGAGTGTACATGAAAGCAAGTGAAATTGGGTACTGTTAACCGAAACCTGGGTATCACTTTACAAGATTTGTGGGATTTCATTTAGCAGCAGGGAAGACTCAGGCAAGGCAAATCCAAATCTGGGGGGTGAAAACTCCTGTGAAGATCAATATAGGTGAGCAAAAATAGTTTGGTCCTCTCCCCCTCCCCCCCGCCCCCCCCCTTTCCTCCTGTGTACTGTTTTCATCCCGACTTCTGATTCTGTCCCCAGTTTGCACACTTTACAGATAACTCTAATTTCCAGTAAAGTACTTTCTAGTCTGTGAAATTAAAAGCACAAATTGGGCGTCACAACATTTTTAAAACTTTGGACCCTTGGGCCATAACAATATTGTATCATAACATTCATGAAAACAATCAGAACACTTGAATGTCAAGCAATGCCAAGCATTCATTTGTCTCTATGTGGCCAACTTGCATAGTTTGACAACAGTGCTTTTTTCTTTTCCTTTTTTCAGTTTTATGATGTAACTGAAGTGATGATCATCTATAAGATGATTTAGCCAAATCTGGTTATAAACAATATGTGAAAATGAAAAAACTTAATGCATCCTTCTATATTGTTTGCAACCTACAGGAACTTAATACAAAAATATGAAGAGCTTCGAAATATGGCCGCTAGAAAACGGAAAAAAATACTTTTTTTCCCATTGTTTTAAAATATTTGTGAGCTTGCAGAATTTCACCAGGAAAAAAACCAATTGAACTTCACTACAACAAGAATCTATCTGAGTCATAAGGCAAGGGTTGACAGTAAATGTGCATGAGAAGGAAAGTATAAAATCTGAAGGTTACTTTTGTTACAGATGTGGAACGGATTTCTCAAGATTTGTAACTGCAATGGGGAGGAATCAAAGCTCTCTCCAACCTCCTATGGACAATATTGCTACAAAAGCAAGCAAAATTGATGCTTTGCTCTGTTTGAAGAATCTGGGAGGAAATATGAAATTATGGAATTAAGCTTCAGCGACTTTTGTATGAGGAGGTGTCACTACTGTTACCTTTCCTGCTACCAACAGACATGAGTGAATTACTTGTGCATGCTATGGATATATTTAAGCTTCTAAGAGCCTCTCCACCATAGCCCACTATTTGGACCTCTAACAGTTTGTATTACATTACCAAAAGACAGTGCTAAGAAAACTACAAGTGGGAGGTGATGCAATAGATGCTAGGCTGATGCTTTCACGTTACATATGCCCATGGTTGTCAATGGTGTGGGGTAAAATCAAGGGTCAAGTACTACCGGATTAGGTTTGGTTGGTCCCCAAGTGGATCTTAAAACTTGTGCAACACACTGTCTAACTAAACAATGAGAAATGCTTGCAAGTTCTAGTTTTGTTTTTTTTTTTTTTTTCTTCTTCATACTACCATGTAAGTTTCGAATGACCCATTCTCGAATTAAACAATGAATAATTCTTGCAGCCTTTAATTAGCTAAGTTACTTTTTTAAAAACCACCATGTAAGTGACCCATGCTCTAGTTACACAACAAATAATTCTTGCAGCCTTTAGTTAGTTAAATTTTTTCTTCATTTTTTTCTTCCCACTCTTGTTGTTGTCATGTAACAAGGAGCAACCGCAAGATACAAAAAATATGTTAGCATAGAGGTGCCTTCCTTTCCCTAATAGGTCATGCAAATTGAACTTTGGGAAAAAAGAAATGGAATAAAATGTGGTATTAATGCGAACATCTTTCAGGTCACATTGGGAAATTGGAAAACATCATTGGGAACACCAAAATCCAAACTCCCCCCATGTATACATGTTACATGATACAACCCATTGTTTAGTTAAATAGTGAAAAATCCTTGTAATCTCTAGTTAGTTTAATTTTTCTTTTTTGCCTACTACTATCATGTAAATTTTGAAGGACCCATGATCTAGTTAAACAACTAATTCTTGTAGCCTCTAGTTAACGAAGTTTTTTTTCCCCCTGCTATTGCCATGTAACAAAGGTATGCGGCAATATTTGACTATTAAGCTTTCATGTCACACTATCAATCTTGTAATTTAAGTTAGGAATACAATTTTTACATAGACAACATATTTGTTACATTGATGCAATTTGTATACATCAACATAGTGTATACATGTATTTGCATAGTTCATTCACATGCACATGTTCACACATACTCTTCCTCAGTACATGCCATGTTGCCAACTAAAGGACATGCCATTTCACCTTGCACAAAACAACGTGCATATGTTTGACCTTTTCAAACATGCACATGTTTGACCCATGATCCACATCATTGGAATTTCAAATTGACTAGGCTAATAAGGTTTAAGCCCCCACCATTTTCAACATTAAACCTTAATGTAACCCTAAACCCTAAACCTAAAAAAAGACCTTGCAATAGGTTTTTTCTCAATCTTTTTGTTTTGCCAAACTTTGAAAGAGTCAAAATGTGAGGGACTTTACAATAGGGTTTTCCTTGGTCTTTTTGTTTTGCAAAACTTTGAAAGAGTAAAAATGTGAGGGATGTTTTTGATTATAGGCATGAGTAGGTGCTTCTTTAAAAAACCTTTGATTATTGTATTGGAAATAATTAAAATACAAGCAAGGTTTGAAACACCAAAGTTTAACAAAAGATGCAATTGTATTGAAATGTCAAGGAAGGAAAGCACGTGGGTTGAAGGTGTCACAAACTACATTCATAAAACTATAACTTGTAACAAATTAACTCCAAACTTCAAAGTCTTTAGGTGCACTCAAAAACTTGATAAAAAATAATGAAATACTACTCAAAACCATTCAATATATATTATTTCCTAACCCTAAAGTAGTCGCCACTTAACCCTTACCTAGCCATTGTTTAATTATAATAGTTGTTGCTTAACTTTAGATGCCATCAAACCTTAATGACCTCCACTTTTAAACCCTAGCGACCACTATTCAACTTGATCTAACTATTATAAGGATGTGAATACTATTCATCCTTTTGATGAATGTTTAACACATTCATCAACGTTGGGAATTAGAAACAAATAGTATTTCTAACACATTGTTGTTTTAAAAAATATATTATTCCATGTTTGTGAATTATGATTTCCAAATCAATAATTGAACTATTAAATTTTTCTTTCTATTAAAATTCATAAATATGATTTGCTTAAGTTTGAAGCCATGACCTCATTGAGGCATCACATTACCTTTGCCATCAAGCTACATAACTTTTTGTTAATAATATATATGCAACTTTTTGATTTATCTTCTTAAATATGTTGGAAGGAAATCTTAAAATTGACACATTTTTTAAAATTTCAAATCTTGTTCAAATGAATTAAATAAAAACATGATGTTGAAATTTATTAAAAACTGTATTCAAGAAATTCAAATACTTTATAAAAGTTCAAATGAATTTTTCTAAAAACATTTTGAAAAATATAAGCCATTAATAATTTCAAACATGTTAAATTATGATTCTTCCAAAATTCAAATTCCAATCAATGTGTGATTTAACAAAACAAATTAAATAGGTATGTTGTTAGGGGAGGTAACTAGGTGTATGTAGGTGGGTAAGTAGGTTATTAATATTTATGTAGGTAGGTAGGTATAAAATGGGTAAGTTGTTAAGATAAGTACATATAAGTAGGGTAGGTAGACCATGGGTGGTTGGTTGGGTGGGTGGGTGGGTGGGTAGCATAGCATAGCATATGACATATAGTTTGCCATGATTCAAATACTTTCATGATAAACACATGTGGCTAAGTAATCATTATACATGCACCAATAACATACAATTGTGGCAATTCAATGAGGCTTATTTGACAAGACTTTGACAACGTGACTATTTTTTTTTCATTTCAAGTCCCATTTGACTAGACATTCAAATTGACACCTAATCAAAAAGGCCACTTTAGTCAAAATTACTAATAAAAAAGACCATGGACCATTCATGCCCTAGGCCTCTAATAAAAAAGGCCATCCCTTCTAGTCAATGTGAACTCTTTAATCAAGTTGAACCTTCTAAAAAGTCATGAATTTTTATAGACTTTTCATATAACTTAGATGTTAATGGGTTAAGCATGAAACCAAAAAAAAGGCTTTTTGAGTTGGGTTTAACTCTATTATATTATTTGGAACATGGGTGAAAGCATGTTAAAGTAAAGACAAAAAGTAAATATCATATCAAAATATTGGGGGTCTTTGAATAAAAAGTTCAAAAAGTAAATGATCTTATGGAGATAATGTAAATTTTTTTTAGTACATTAATTATTAACTATTGTTGGCATTGGTTTCAAAAGTTAAATTAATATAATTATTTTTTTCCAATGTATTTGCAAGTACTTGAATTGGACCTTTAATTTTCAACAATTTGAAATTTAAATTTCAAATATTTGAAAATACATGAAGATTTTTTGCAAGTAGTTTTTTTTTTCCTAGCCCTCAATATTGATGTGGTGAACATTCTAATAGTATTATTTTTGTCATGGAGTTTATTTTCGTAGTTAGATTCATCCCCAACTCTTTAAAAACTACATCATTTTTGGGGATATTTTAGGCAAGTCCATGTGATATGGTACAATTTTTTGAGAAGCTAGAAGAAGGCTAGAGCAAACAATGAGGAAAGCTAAAGGTTCCATTTGATTTGAGATGCTAGAGGAAGGTTAGAAATTTTGAAAATTGTTTTCTTTTACTTTACAAGTAAAAAACAAAGTAACAAGTAGGTACAAAATATCTTGCTTGCATCCGCATGAGAATTCCTTATGTAACATGTTACATGGGGCAACCACATACATGGACCATCATACCATGGCATGTAAAAAAATTTCTTTAAAAATGACCTATGAACATCAACATGGCTATCTTGTACACTTGGGCTATAAACTTTAACTATGTGCACATATAAGCACAATCATATTTTTATGGAACATGAATAACAACTAAATTAACTAGGACTTGACTTGGTTTATCACAAATATTTTTTAGACTTTTGAAGCTTTACCTTTTCATGAATTGGGAAATTTTGAGACAAGAATTTGACAATCTCTTGTAATTGTTCCAAGGTACATGTTTGAAGTTTTTGTAAGTGCTTTAATATATGACATGCAACCTTTTTGGATGCCATCACATGTTGCACTCCTAATGATTATATGAAAATGTTAGTTACAAATAAAATGTTTGTTAATTTCATTCAAAGGTCATTAAACTTGACCTCACCTTTGGAAAATCATTGAATATTTCTATTGAGAATCCCAAGTAACATGTATACAAACCTAACACTTCCCATTGTTGCAAAAATACATACAAAGAACAAGCAAAATAATTATACACCACACAATGGATATTAAATGTATCCTAACAAAGGCATGTAATTGAAAATCAAATGGTTTAGACTAGCATCTACTTTGATAGCATGTAAGTTGTAATGTATTTTCCTTTGCCATGTATACAAACATGTCCACAATATAACATGGCTAGCATTCTTTTACCTCACATTCACAAGATTTTCAAAATAACACAATATAAACATGCCATATCTCACTACAGCCAAATTTGGAATAACCACCACACACAAGGTTAAGCAAAAAATTAAGCAAATGATTCACTTAAAAATATCATTAGTTCACAAATGTTGGTGTGTTATGTTATGTCCATACAAAATGTCACCACTAAGTGCATAGTCTATCATCTTAATCCAAAATGTCCAAGGAACCAAGCAATGAGGATTGCTTCTACCCATGTGTGGACAATTTAGGAAACCTTGTTGATTCACATTAACTACACCTATTTCCATGGGTCTTGAAGGAGTAAGGTCTATTGATAATTTGGAGATTTATTTCTTTCTTTGAGTATACAATATACCTTCCCAAATTCCCTTGTTCCCTTTATAGTTTTGTCTTTGTACAACATGTAATAGATTTAACATGTTAATATTTAGTAAATGCCTATCCACAATATGCAACATAATTATAAAAATGTGATTAAAAAAGGGTGCGATCACAATCAAATGAGCCAAAAACCATGTTGGACTACCAAAAATCTATTAATTTTTTCAATAATATTTATGTAATGACACTTTAATGTCATATTGATTAAGGAAATTTGTGCTAAATGATTTATATGAGTGTTGAAAAATTCATTAAAAATTCATTAACTTTAATAAATTGAAGTTTGGTTTTAATAAAGGACTTTTGAACTTGAACACCCCAAAATTAGTTTTATTCAGCACTAGGTTAAGGACTCTTTTAATAAAAGAAATTTAATGGGTTTTTTTTTGATAAAATGATAACCTATCATCCACATATGAAAAACACTAATAATTTAAAAATTGTGCTATTTGAAATTTTTAGATATTCAAAATATCATTTTAGAAATTTCATATTTCAAAAGTCATTTGTTAGATGTAAATGGGTCATAATGACATATCAACAAAGTTTTGGCTTATGATACAAAAAATTAAAACTTAAAATAGTTATCTTATTTTAGCTTGATTTGAAATTATGATCATTTTTCAAAACGAAATATAGAATCTAACAAAAATTTGTACACTTTTAAAAAATTCATATTTATTCAAAAGAGTTAACACAAGTAATGTAATTGATTGAGAGACTTGTGAATGTTTTTAAGAACATGTTGCAAAAAAAATCTTTCAAAAAATCCTTTCTATAAAAAAGTTAAAATGTTCAAGAAGGGTCCATTTGTGATTAAGTCCTTTACCATTGTTGGTTCATTTGACTATGATCGCACCCAAAACCATTTCACTAGAAATTAAGAGACATGATGTGTAAAAGGCACCCCCATTTGTATAACATTTAATAGGTTTCAACCATGTTAATAGGATCCACACCTAGCCCCTTAAACCTATACTTTTTCATTGTTTTTTTCAGGAATATTATTAAAATATTTTCAATACATCATTTTAAAAATAAAATATTTCAATTTTTGTTAATACTTTTATGTGAAGGTTTAGATATATATGTATTTCAAAACTATGCCATTTAAAAAAAATGAAAATTGTGTCTTTTGTGTTTTTATTGTTTAATTGCTTAAAACCTTTGGTTATATAACAAAAAAAAGTCTTTTTGCGTCCTTTTTATTCATTAAACTGATTCTAATTTTTTTGAATGTGTATATCAATATATTTTTAAAAATTATATAAAAAATTTAATTCGTAATTCTCTTTTTTTTTACAATTCAAAATACACAAAATTAAGAAATGGTTACGAGTGCAAATGATACATGTTAGGGCAACTACACCCAACAAGAGATTATTAAATTTCACATTCATTCTACAAACAACACCCTATATTGTAAATACTTGTATCATGTAATTATGTGGGTTGATACATACAATTTGTTTTTGTGAAGAACCTTACTTTTGCAAGTGCTAAGTTATCAACATCCCATTAGTACCCAAAAACATGCACATAATCCAAAAAAATTTGTGCAACGTGGTACCCACACTCCCAACCTTGCACTTATTGATTAACAAAACTTGTCACAATTTACAACATAAACCATCTAACTTAGGCCACTAATTAGACGACTCCTTCCATTATGAAAAAGAGAGTTATGTATACATATAACATGTGTGAATTCATGCTATGTATAGAGTTTTCGATTTGGGTGTTCCCACAGGCTCCCAATGTTTCCCCCAAGATGTTCCCTTTAATACCACACTTCAACCCATTTGTTTTTGCCCAAAGTTGAACTTGCAAAACCTTTACAGAATGGAAGGCCCATTTTTTTGTATTTTGGGTACATCCTTGTTGCAAGACAACAACGAGAAAACAAGAAGACTTTTAACTCACATATCCTTGTTACATGGTAGCAACAAGGCAAAAGAAAAAGAAAAAAAGCTTAACTAACTATAGTTTACAAGCATTTTTCATTGTCTATTTAGAGAGAGGGTTACACAAGTTTTGAAGTCCATTTGGGGACTTGATCCAGCCTGAGAATACTTGACCCTCAATTTTACTCCCACGCCATTTATAACCATGCCCATATGTAACGTGAGGGAGGTTGATGAAGTATTGGCAAGGAAAGCTGGAGCAAATGCAATATTGTAAAGATATTAAAAGTTTGAAGATGATGTTCAAAATGTTCCAAAATGATATGTATTGGTGCACGCATAATGCAGATATAGTTGTGTTTTCTTTTCCATTATTATTCTTCCTCACTCTGTCTAGTTACCAACATCAACACAATGGGCTCCACATTGTATTCTAATGAAGAAGTGCTATCAATTGGAGAAAGTATATTGGAGATATAAAATTGATGGAACCTCTTGAAATTAAGATTGTTTCAACTGGGTCCCATGGAAATGGAGTGATCCCCATGTGAGCATAGAGGATCCACTTTTAGGCTGGGTTGTTTTTACGTAAAGTTTTTTGAAAACTCTTGTGTCCCAAAAGCCAAAATTACCAGTGAAAAGAAATGAAACTACATAGTCCATCCAAAATGAATTATTTTAAATTTGAACATGTCTACAAACACAACAAAATCTTATGACAAGTCTAAAAACCCTAATTAATTTTTATCATCCATCAATGAGAAAAATCAATACCTACCTATGTTATACATAGAAGTTGGGTGCACAGGAGTAATGAGATGCTTGAATTACAAGGTACATAGTCCGTGTATATAATTTGGCTGGGTTGTGTGCAAGTCAGGTTGCAAGGGCAGCACTTGAGTTGTAATCCCTTTTTAGTCACACAAGACTCACAACACCATATACCAAAAATTCCCCCCTCTTTTACCCACCCTTTAATGTCAAAATTTGTGTTTCTCTTATGCAATGGGTTTCCATTAAGCAACCAAGAAGATGGAGTTTAGTTCCTTTCACAAATAGGCAAAAGTGAAGGAGCCAAAGAAAACAAAGTGACAGTAGATAGATTGAGAATGTTAGTGTGTTCCAGGGTATCAATTAGTTTGGGGTGCTTTACAAGTTCAAAATTTTATTTTGCAATGAACCTCTTTGATTGCTCCATGAAATTACTTTTTTGAAGAAACTTTGGAGACCCCCCAACATAGAGTATTTACTCCATAAACATAGAAACATATAGGTCCCAATATTTTCCCAGCTATGTAAGTTCCAAAACATATGGGGGCAAAGCATATGGGGCAAGGTGAGGTGCTATTGAGAGCATGTTGGGGAACACATTGAGATTGGAAACCATGTTGGAACTCATTGAGAACTTGATGAGAACAAAGTGACAACTTGGTGAGATCACATTGGGAACAAATAAACTCCAAAAAATCCAGCCACCCTCCCTGAAAGGGGAAAAACTTGGGTCTATTGGATGCATTCTGCAATTCATCATTGGCTGAGCAGAATTTCTACTTTCAACTATGTTCCTCAACTATTTTGGCCTTGGCTAATGATAAGATAGGGGCAAAAATTGTGAGGACATAGTAAACTTATCAAACTTGAGCTCCACGTTACTGCACACTACCAGTTACCATCAACTTTTTAAAAAAAATTCCTTATGTTCCCATATGTTTTCCAATAGTTCATCATTATTTATGTTAATATCAAATTTAATTTGAATTAATATAAATATCATGGATATGAAAAGGCACATGTTAATTTTCTTTTTCATATCCATCTTGATGAGTAGAGAAAAAGAATGAGCTAGGTATAAAAATAGGAGGTAATTATTGAGAAAGGATTTAGACAGTTATTAGAAAAACTAGTAAGAAAAAAGATAGTTATTAAAAAAGAAGTGAGAGTTTAATAAACCCGAAACTACCTCATTAGGCTTGAAAACGAGATAGTTCTTTCAAGAATTGTTTCTAGAACTTGTCCAGGGACAACCATATGAAAAATTATGTAAAATCTCCCATATGCCAATTTCTCAAAATTTCTCGTCGCTGACATTTTCATTCCAATAAAAACAGAAGAGCAAAGAAAATGAGACAGAAAACCACAAAATCAAAGAGAAAAATGAAAGTAAGTAGGTCCAATGAAAATTCTGCACAATTAGTTGCTAAAGAAGTCTTAGTCCTTCTAGGTACCAAAGACCAATAAGAGAAAGAGTAAACTACCAACAACAACAGCAAGTAACAGATCTGAAATAACTAATTGTAGGGTAGAGCACTAAGATGGAGGCATTCTAAAAATAGAGGGCCTAGGATGAGGTGATAGCCAAGGTTAAGACTTCCACCCCATTTTGGGAAGTCCGTCACCCATGGGCTGTACCCATCGTAAAGCATGAGGCAAAGGTTATCATGACCATATACGTACCTAGATCAAGAGGAGACATAGGAAGGGGTGGATTCTTACACAAACTTCTTAAAGGTAGGTGAGAGGAGAATTATGCCTACTTAAAGAGTGAGATGGACCCTACATCTATAAGAGACATATAGGCATAATTTTCTTCTCACTTTTGAGGAGTAGGGGTTATATACCTTTTCTTTTCTAGGAGGGATAATGACAGCTATAATAAGTTACCCTTGAAATCCACTTAAGATTTTTTCTCCAATTGCTTTATGAAAAGTAGAACAGTCCCCTAGGCAAAATAGAGGAGAAGGGTAACCCTAGATGCCCTTCCCCTCCCTGCTTTCAGGTGCCTAAGCACAAGGGCAGTTAGCCCCAGTGACAATCCACCAGAATCAGGGAAGGACTAAAAAGGTGCCTAAGCAAGAGGCCTTTAGCCCTAGTGACAAGGCACCAGATCACTCATTGAAGGGCTGAGAACGCTATGTACCAGTGTTGCACGGGTATATAGGGGTAGACCAGGGTCTCAACTTTGGTATGAGCCCTAGTATTAAAAATCATACCAGTCTGGTATAAGGTCTTGTTGATAAGTAAAATACGAATTCCGTGTTTGAATTATGATCGCTTTTCTGTGACCACCCAGGCTCATAACATACCTGCTGGTCTTTACACATGTTATACCCCAGCCTGTAACAGACCAGACTGGTCTTCTCATTTATAATATTATGATTCATACTTAGGAGTAACGGTTTTTTCAATGTTTCACCAAGGTCCTGGTATTGCGTTTGATACTAGGAGCTTCAATCTATGTGCATACCTAGGTCTTGGGTATGGCATTTTAGGTTTAGGTAATGAGTAATGAAAAAGGGGTGGATATAACAAAGAGTTGTACCCCC